>Ga0209512_1000337_pt1 | contig 84272 bp, 73 predicted proteins | sample frozenSSSSmetaG_FD_184142 | JGI IMG/M metagenome (GOLD analysis project Ga0209512, IMG submission 184142) | Glacier valley bacterial and archeal communities from Borup Fiord, Nunavut, Canada, to study Microbial Dark Matter (Phase II) -... | ecosystem: Environmental > Aquatic > Freshwater > Ice >...
TGCGCAAAGACCATGCACCACAAAATATGGCCATCGTGCGGCACGTTGTTATGAATGTCCTCAACAAAGCAAAAGAACAGTTTAAAGACACCAGCATGAAAGCTTTGCGCAAAAAAGCCGGGTGGGGAACTGAGACCTTACGGACTATACTGAAGAATTATTTTTGATGGGACAGCCCTGTGGCAATAGGTGAATTGCCTTGTGGTTTGTATTGGTCCCTTATTTCCTGAGGCAAAAGCCGGTGCGGCGGCTCGGTTACGGAAAGTTGGACAAGGGCTCTGATCGCGTCTGTGTCTTCAGAATTCGCAGCCTCGGTTATCTTTTGGAGGTAAAATTTAGCCCATTTATCAGAGTCAGAGTACGAATCTCCGGGGAAAAAATGTTTCTCATGCAATTGAAAAAGTATGGCTGAAGCTTCCACAAAATAGTCCTTAGTTGCCAGCGCTGACAGCAGGTAATTTTCAATTTTGTCTTTATAGGCAGGGCCCTGGTTGAACGGTGCAGTTGAGGAAAGAAAGACCGCCGCCTCAAACCGGGCATCCGGATCACCACGCTCTGCTTTAAGCAGTAAAACGGCCATGTTGACTTCGTCGCGTTTGGACAATTCGTAATGCGCTATCGCGTTATTGCGCAGATCACTTTTACCGAAGAAGCGGGTGTTTTGATACTGGTCATCATAAAGTCGACCGATATTCATGTGAATCAGCGTTTTAGTAGCCTCATCACTCTTTCCAAGCAGCGCCATGTTGTAATACTTCATCGCCTCCTGGCTATTTTTACTTTTTCTAAACGAGTCACCAAGGCCAATCATTGCGTGTACATTACCCTTAGTGGCCTGCTCTAATAAGTAATGTCTTATCGCACCATCGGCATCATGGATGGCATCGCAAAATTGGCCAAGTTCAATCATTGCTTCCCCATTATCTTCTTTTCCTTCTTTTGCAGCTTGCTGAAATAGTTTCACCGCAAGCGCTTCTCTCCCGGCCTTTTTATTTATCACAGCGCATTCGTATACAGATGATTCTTCAGTCGTGGCGGCCTGGCAAAAAAGTTCTCGATAGCGCTCCAACTTATCCGAAGGCAAGGTTAGTTTATTTTCGTTGATTAAATCTATAACAATGTTGAGAGCAACCGGATGGCCCAGGTTCGCAGCACTGAGTAAATAATGATCAGCTTTATTGGCGTTCGGAGCTCTGATACCCGCATATTCTTTTCCGCAATAGAACTCGTAAAGTTCAAACAGCTTTTCCGGATTGTCTTTTGCGTCATTTTCTAACACAGCAACCGGATGCCCTAGTTCAAGAGCGCGTTGACGGTAAAACGCTGAGTGGTTTTTTGAATCAAAAAAATTGGCCTCATACAGTACACAAAGCTGGTATGCCGCATCCTTGTCACCTTCTTTTGCTGCCAACGTCAAATACCTTTCACATTCCCTTCTTGCGTTTGCAAAGTTTGGGTGGGAAGATTGTCCGTACCACAACATGCCCAATTGGAAGTTTGTTTTGGAACGGTCATCTTTTTCTAAATTATTCGAAAGGCTTTTTTCAAGCTCCTCTCGCTTCTCACGGAACGGTATTGGTTTGATGGGGCTGCTGGCTGATTCAGCGAGTGGCATTTGACTGGCTGCCGGTATTTTTTTTAGAACCTCATCAGCAGAGGAATAACCTTGTTCAGTCGATTTTTGAAGATACTCAGTAGCCTGAGCATAATCTTTGTTTTCAAAAAGCTCCTTTCCAACAGCGTATTGCGCTACCTTGCAGCCACGATCAGCACGGATCGTTATGCTCTCAAAAAACGCGCCTTTGTCCTGTGAATTTATGTAGTAGTTTTTTTCAGTTTCCACATGTCCGTAGCAAACACGGGCATAAGGATACACAGCCTGCATTATCTCAGCGGCGACATAACTATTGTCGTTGAGCCAAAACGTCAGCGCTAAATCCAGCAGCTCGTTTGTTCTTTTTTCCGATTCGGGTTGCGTGTCCTGTCCGTCACCAACATCCAGGTATCCCTTACAAAGGGTCTTCAATCTGGACTCTTGTTGGGTAGTCAACGGGTTTTGTTGATCCGCCTTTCCGATTAAATCAGCGATCTCACCGATTGTTATGGTTGGTGTTGCTACAACAGCTGAACTTCCTGATAAAGGAAAACGGCCTGATATTGTGTCCATAATTTTGTCCTGTTCATTGTTGAAAAGTTTTGTTGATGTGGCAGAAATTACCTACGACCAAAATAAGCCGCTATGGTCATGCAATGTGAACAGCAGAGCTATTGCTGGTTTCCCCATTAGGGTAAACCACAGATGTGCTGCTTTTTTCGCCCGGACGGGCTGGCTATCCGGGGATATATCAATTTGATATTGGCATCCGATTTAAAACGCAATAACAAAACCGGCTATACTCTCCGGCGATAAGTTTTCTGAATATAAAAAAGCTCGCGCAATGAACTGACCCCATAAAGTTGGACACCAGTCCAAACTTTATGGGGTCAGTTCACTGTGGACCCGGACTTTTTCTTTGGTAAAGGTAATAACGTCACATGATTGTGGATTCTTCCCCTATTGTTGCCATCGCTACTGCGCCCGGACGTGGTGGTATCGGTGTTGTGCGGGTTTCAGGTGCTGATCTGACTCCTTTATTGAATGCATTATTTCCAGGCACAACTCTTAAGCCGCGTTATGCGACCTATCTTCCTTTTCTGGATTCCGATGGCAGCGTGCTTGACCAGGGTTTGGCGCTGTACTTCAAAGCACCGCATTCGTACACAGGTCAGGACGTCCTGGAATTGCAAGGACATGGTGGACCGGTGGTTCTGCAAATGCTGTTATCGCGCTGCCTGGAGGTGGGCAAAGAAATGGGACTGCGGTTAGCCGAGCCTGGGGAATTTACCCAGCGCGCTTTTCTGAATAACAAATTAGATCTGGCCCAGGCAGAAGCCGTGGCTGATTTAATCGAAGCGTCTACCGAAGCTGCTGTTAAATCAGCCTCGCAATCGTTGTCCGGTGTGTTCTCAAAAGTGATTCATGAATTAGTTGAACAAGTGGTGCAGTTACGCATGTTGGTTGAAGCGACGTTAGATTTTCCTGAAGAAGAAATTGATTTTTTAGAAAAATCCGACGCACGCGGACAACTGAGCCGGATTCAATCCGCGTTACGTAAAGTTGTGGAGCAAGCCGGGCAAGGCGCGATATTGCGTTCTGGAATAAATGTAGTGTTAGCCGGTCAGCCTAACGTAGGCAAGTCTTCGCTACTCAATGCGTTAGCCGGTGATGAGATTGCCATCGTAACGCCTATCGCCGGCACGACACGTGACAAGGTGGTGGAAACAATCCACATAGAAGGCGTGCCGTTAAATGTGATTGATACCGCCGGAATCCGTGAAGCAATGGGCGAAGATGCGATTGACGTGGTTGAGCGTATTGGTATTCAGCGCACCTGGACAGAAGTGGCCAAAGCAGATGTGATTTTGCATTTGATGGATGCCAGCCGCGGCCCGACACGGGAAGACGAATTGATCGTTGACCGCTTTCCGGTTGATGTCCCGGTAATCCGGGTCTGGAACAAAATTGATCTTTCCGGGCATCAAGCCGCTATCGATATTGAACCGGATATAACGCATATTTATGTTTCAACCCATGAACTTCACGGCATTGATCTGTTGCGTAAAGAATTACTGCGTATTGCCGGATGGCAGCAAACCGGAGAATCACTTTATCTCGCACGTGAACGTCATCTGCACGCTCTGCAATTGGCCGATGCGCATTTGGAGCACGCGGCGTACCACGCGGCACAAACAGATCAGGCGCTGGATTTATTCGCCGAAGAGTTGCGCCTGACGCAAGACTGCTTAAATAGCATCACAGGCGCGTTCAGTCCGGATGATTTATTAGGCGCCATTTTTTCGCGGTTTTGTATAGGAAAGTAACGTCATGCACGGAGTTGTAACAGTGCATGCACAGTTACTTAAGGTGGAATATAGTTTACTGGTCAAGATGTTTAAGCGAGGTCCGTATGAAAACGAAATTCATTAAATTAAGCGTGATTGTATTTTTGTCGATTGCATTGAGCGCTTGTGTAATGGCTCCCGTTCAGCCGGTTGGTTATAGCTATCGGTCAACCAGCACAACGGTGATGCCAACGTATGTTAATGGACAATATATCGGTGAGCAGCCAGGTGATACGTTTGTTCAAACTACGACACCCGTGTATGTGGCACCCGCCGTACCGGTATATGTAGCACCTGCGGCGCCGGTATATACCTACAATAATTATTCCCCTTACTATGCTCCCGCGTACGTTGATCCCTGGTACCCCGTTGGAATTGGATCAGGCGTTGGAATTGGCATTAATTATTTTAGTGGATGCTGCTGGCGTGGCGGGTATAGAGGCGGATACCGGGGTGGACATCGGGGCGGACACAGAGGAGGCTGGCGTCGTTGACGTCGGGTTCGCCACTTGTAACAAAAAGCCGGTTAGTGTTAAAGCTAACCGGCTTTTTAGTTGATCTGTCTGACGAAGTAATCTCAGTTTAGCGAGGAACATAAAATGCCCAAGAAGAACAAATCATCGGGTGCTCAACGCTGACTTCCTGTGCGGTATGTTGTGCGCAGATTAACCATCGTTGTCACTTTAAAAAAGTGGTGATCGGCGATATTACGAATGCCCAAGTACCGCAAGGCCAGTAAGCTGTAATCTGTAGGGTGTAATAGCGCAGCGTATTACGCCGCATGTTTCATCCGCTAATTCGTCATTGTCATTCCCTGCCCAATCTGAAAAATAAATTTCTTGTTCACCCAGATGCTGAAAAGTCGAGTGCGGCCAATTCGACATTTTTCGCTTTGTTGAAATACCTGCGGCGTAATACGCTGCGCTATTACGCCCTACGGGCTGGTTAACTTACTGATTAACTGTCTTCACAAATTTCGCATAACCATTCGCACGCAATACGCAAGCCGGGCAAGTTTCACAGCCATATCCCCAATCGTGTCGCTTACCGCGTTCACCTAAATAACAGGTATGTGTATGTGTACGGATTAAATCGACAAAGGGAGTGCCGCCTAAATCAAGCGCCATTTGCCACGTTTGCGATTTATCTAACCACATCAGGGGTGTCGCCAAATTAAAACGTGAATCCATTCCTAAATTCAACGTAACCTGAAGCGCTTTCATCGCATCGTCCCGGCAATCTGGGTAGCCAGAAAAATCCGTTTCGCACATGCCGCCGACTAATACATCCAGGCCCCGACGATATGCCAATGCAGCGGCAACCGTCATAAACAAGATATTCCGACCAGGGACAAATGTGTTGGGCAAGCCATTTTCTTGCATAACAATATCAATTTCTTCCGTCATGGCGGTTTGAGAAATGGACGATATCAGCGATAAATCTAACAAGTGATCTGATCCTAAGCGGTTAGCCCAACGTGGCTGTAATTTGATCATCTCGTCACGCAGCGCAGGTCGCATGGTTAATTCAATATCGTGGCGCTGACCATAATCAAAACCGAGCGTTTCAACCCGCTCGTAATTTTCTAACGCCCACGCCAGACACGTCGTGGAGTCCTGTCCGCCGGAGAATAAAACTAAAGCTGAGCTGTTCATGAGTTACCTACCTTCAGTGATTTTTGTAGCTTGGAATTATGTAAGAATTGAGAGGGTTATGCAGGGATTTTTAGATTGCTTTTTTTAATTATTATGGTTACTACTGAAAGCCACAATCGCGGCACTAAAACAGAAATTGTACGATTTTTCATCGGGAAACAGAAATAGGGAGCACGCCATGGATGGACTTTTTTTTGCAGCGCCAGCAGCGCCACGACCAATAATTTACGAGGAAAATGATTTGCTCATGTACCACCTGACGCATGGGCAAGAGTTTGCATTTAAAGGACGGATATACGCAGTCGTCAATGGTGATGGCAATAAGCTTTCAGTAGCAGATCAAACTAAGTATGAAAAGGTGGAAATGTTTTATGGTGAGGAGTCTGAAAAATCGATAGTTAATCTGTCCGATAAATTCAACGACTTTTCATTCTCCTCACGAGAAACCAGGTTATCAAAACAATTAATAGCCACAGATAAAAAGCATTTTCGTATTGATGTGGACAAAACGTTACTCTATCGAGGTGTCTTACCTGCCGGAAAAGACCCTGGCACATTTGAAGAAATTACGCGTCATCACACAGGGTACGGCAAAACAAAAGTATTTATTAATTTAGAAATGGTTCAGTTTCTTAACGAACAAAAAAATGCAGGTGCAAAGGTAAGTATTACTTCAACTGGCGGATGGGCAAACGATACGCTTCCAGAAGCCAATGCGGCGTGGAAAGCAGAGAAGGCAAAATCGTCTTCGGAACAGAGTGCAGAGCAGGCTGAATTGTTGTCATTATATTTGGCAAGAAAAGGGCTGCTACTTAACGAGTTTGATAATAAAGAATCCATTAACGCCAAGAGTGGCACCACGTTTGGTGGAGGCCAAAAATTTAAAGTACTTAAAGATACAGACGCCAGGGGTAGATGGAACATTATGATAGATGACCAATGGCATCAACGTACCGGTTTTACTTATTCAATCGATGCCGCTAAATTTGGGATGGGTTGAGAAATTGGTTGAGAAACGGGTTGAGAATCGAGTTGAGAATCGGGTTGAAAAATTCATGGTGCTGAATAACCCAGACCAACAATCGCCGGCAAACCGGCAGTGGACACTTCAACATGCATAACGAGTTTGATTTAGCTATAGCTGACCTTGATGTTGCTCTCACGTTTAACGAAAACAATTTCGCTAAATTTGTATTGCAGCGTGAAGATAATTCGAAAATCATCATCACGCTTTTTAAGGATATTGAGCAATATTCTCTTCGAATGACCGCTCATACCAGCAATGCAATTCCGTCACCCGTTTCGCCTGATTTTTTCGCCCGTTTTGCTCAGGCAGCATTAGAACCATTACGCGGCGGCATCGGCGTTGGCATGAATCAAGGGGATGAATATATGTGCGTCTACTACACACTCTCACTGAAAAATTACGTTCGGGGTCAAAGTCGTATCGCGCTCGAAAGTCTGATTGAACAAGTCGAAGTGTGGGATGCGGTGTTATCTCGTTTGATTTAAATCGTAGGGTGGGCACGCTTTTGTGCCCCCGCGGTCATTGATAAACCGGAACACCTGTTAAGAATTTGATTAATCAACTAACCGCGTAGGCACAAAAGCGTGCCCACCCTACGAAAATCCACACTAGTTAAGCAGTGATCTGAAGCGATCAACTTTCTTTTCAGATTGAATACGCACTAAATTCTGCTCTATCGTATCGTCATTAGCATCACGAAATTTGATCCGTACCGGATACCATTCCATCGTCGGAGCAAGCCAGACATCAATGCGCTGACCTTTAGGATCGGCTACGATTTTGGTGATGTGAACGGCCGCTATTTTTCCGAAAGACGTCGCTAAGGTCACGTTTTTTTCCACCGCAAAAGTCCATTTTTCAGCATCACGCCGACCCGCCACAAAAAAACTCCATTGCGATTTAGGAACAAACTTCGTTGGTGCACCACGCGCGATACCGACCAACTGCCAAACCGCACTGGTGCGATCTTGTTCGCCACCGTTGATTGGGTAGGTTTCTTTGGATTCAGAAAACGAAATTTTCCTGGCTTCACGATCAAACGTCGTTTGAATCATCGGCTTTTTTCGCATTTTTTCTTCGTATTTAGTGGGCGCCAGACCGAAAGTATCAATATCCCCAAAACTATTCGCTTCCACTATTTTCCCTAAAATTGCCGAACGTGTTTCGGTGGTGATGGAATAAGTCTGATTGGGCGCTGAACCTGTTACCCGCCAATGAACATCTGCTTCGCCATTTAACGGGAAGCCGCTGTAAACGGCGGTAACCAGGTAATAAAGTTGAGCGGAAGGCGGCGTGTTAGTTGAATACTTTATGCCAGGTTTATTGCTTATTTCCGCTGCTAACGTAGCTGAGAACGCGAATAAAAATAGCGTGAAAAAAATAACGGAAAATGTAGGTGAGAGTTTCATGTGGAATTTCATTGTGCGTTTCATAGTAACTATTCCTGAATAATTTGTCGGATGGTCTGAGTCGTCACGGCACCGTTGGATTCTGTATTGCGGATTTGCACCGGTAACCAATTTAATTCAGGAGCCAACCAGACATCAATGCGCGAAGAATAAAGGCCGGGACGCGGCGGCCGGACGATATGCCAGGTGACAAGTTGCCCAAGTTTAGACGCAATCGTTTCCTGACCCAACACCACGAACTGGTGCAGATGGGCTTCCTTTTCTTCGGCAACCTGCATGTTCATTTCTTTGCCCGGCTGAAATTGCGATAGATCTGCATTGCCAATGCTGGCTAATTGCATGAGCACCGTAATTTTATCTTGCACACCTTCCGTTAATGGAATGACTGCCGGATCGGCTGAGAAGCTAATCGTCTTGTCATCGTAATTAAATTGGGTCGTCATGGCGGATTTTTTGCGACGTGTTTCCGTCACCGTGCGCGGTTTTATGCCAGCCTCTTCAATCGTTCCTTCACTTTGCATACGGTATAAGCGGACGGTGGTGAATAACATATCGATGCCAATTTCAATCTGCATGGTGTAATTTTTATTGTCGTGATTCCAGCGAATTTTTCCTGATCCATGGTAGGGATTGGCTAGGTTGGATTCGGTACGAGTTACATCCAATAAATAACTGGCCGAAGGAGGCGGTAGCGATAACAGTGCAGGCGCGACTTGGGTGACCGGGTCGGAAATTTCTGTTGGGGGCACAGTGTCGGGGATTATTGAGGCCGTTGCTTCCAAAGACGAATTGAATGATCTGGTTAACTTAACGGGTAAGTGAGTGGATAACTGAGCAGATGCAGTTTTTATTTTAGGTATCGGCGCGGCTTTTTTATGCGGTACTTTTTTGGCCGGAGGTGTGGCGGTAACTTTGGTGATGACAGGGGCCTGATCAGCGATGATAGTGACTGGCACAACTTCAGTGGGTTTGATCCGTGAAAATTGAACTGTGCTAATAAATTGCAGCAGCATCAAGTGCGCTATCACAATGAGAAGGAAAGGGAAAATGCGTCGCAGTATCAAGTCTGAGCGTCGGTAAATATGTCAAGTTAACGTGCGCTGAAAAAACGCTAGTGTATACACTTTTTTAGCCGTTATCTGGTTTCCGGCTTGACCGGACAGTCAGGCGCGAGCAAGATACTTCCCTTTTCATTCAGTGCCAGATAACGGAGAAACTACCATGACGCAATCAACCCCACCTTCGGATGACGCATTTCAGGATAGTTTGAATTTTGTAAAAAAATTATGGGGTGGAATGGGTGTGCCAGGCATGGGTGTTCCTGGAACCGGTACTCCGGGTATGCCAGGCATGGGTATGCCAATTCCGACGATGTCGGTGGATGAATTGGACAAACGAATTCAGGAGATGAAATCGGTAGAAGCCTGGTTGAATGTGAATATAAGTATGTTGCATAACACCATACAAGCTTTAGAAATTCAACGCGCGACGATTGCCACTTTACATTCGCTTAGTTCCACCATGGCGCAAACGATGCAAAGTGCCAGTCCGGGAAATGACGATGAGAAAAAAGACGCCGCTGCTTCTTCTGCTAATGCTCCCGACATTTCTCCATTGGTAAGCCAATCCGCCGTCTGGTGGAATGCGGTTCAGGAACAATTTAAGCACGCACTCGGAGTGGCACTGGAAAAAAGCGCCGCTAATGTTGAGGCAGCAAAATCGATGACGGAGAATGTAAAAACAGCGGTGGCGAAGGGGCAAACTAAAACAGCAACTAAGGCTAAGGCTGGAACAAAGCGCACAACCAAAACCAAATAAGCGTCCACATCAAACTGACAGAACATGGCACGCCTACCCCGACTTGCTCTGGCTAATCACCAACACCACATCATTCAACGTGGCAACGATAATCAGCGTATTTTTAAAGATGCGGAAGATATCGCGATGTTTCGTGCGACGTTATCAGAGGCGGTTAAAAAATTTGACGTCGCCGTTCACGCCTACGTTTTTTTGCCAGATCACTTTCATCTGCTGGTTACACCACCAAGTGACGACGCGTTAAGTTGCATGATGCAGTGGATAGGTCGCCACTATGTTCCTTATTTCAACCGGCGCCACCAAAGAGCAGGAAGCTTGTGGCAGGGAAGATTTAAATCCTTAGTGATTGATTCCGGTCAGTATTTCATGCTGTGCAGTCGTTATATAGAACTAAGTCCGGTGCACGAGGGTTTGGTGACAGATCCGGCAGAATATGCTGAATCCAGTTACTTACATCACACCGGCAAGTTGGTTGATCCATTAATTATTGACCATCCTTTGTACTGGAATTTGGGTAATACACCATTTCAACGTGAGATGGAATATAAGAAATTGCTGGAGCAAGCACTCACCTCAGGTGAAATTAAAGAAATGACCGCTGCCTGCAAAACGAGCTGGCCTCTTGGGTCACATCAATTCAAAGCGCAACTTGAAAAGCAAACTAATCGTCGCATTACTCCATTAAAACGGGGCAGACCGCGGTTAGATACACAGCGTTAATTTAACTCCCTCCCCGTTGACGTTTCCCTTAAGCAATGAAGCGCGTCAGCCTGGCGATGCGTTGAACCGTTGTTCATGCGGAGAATCCACTTCAGAAAGACTTCCGTCATTAAGGATCTGACTGATGTGGAAAGTACCGCGTTGTTATATGGATGAACGGTCACAACGCTGAATAAAGAACCTCGCGGGCGCGCCGCCGCGAGGTAATAAAAGTAGTTCACCTCATGATCTGACCCAAATCAAGGGTTGCCGATCTGGTAAGAAAACAGGTCACAAAAAGTTCAGTTGTTTCGGTAAGCGGTATTGCTTTAAATTCGCCCCGAGCTTTGGATTTAGGACCCTCTCTCGGCATCTGGTGGAAATTGACGATTTTTCCATCGACAAAGGAGGAGAAAACCACTTTAGTAAAATTTGGCTCTATGGCAAATTGGGGCCGGGAATTATGTCCAAAATAAGTCCAAAATCCGGCAAATTTAACCTGTCCCCATTAAATTTAACTAAAATTGATTTTTATTTAAATTATCTCTGACCCTATTTAATTCTGTTGAGCTATTTTGAGCTAGTGATTATGCTGCTCTAACCTATTCCTCATTGTTGCCAGCGTGGCTTTTGACACTAACGCGCAATTATTGACAACCAATTCCTGATAAACGGAGCAAAAAATGCAAGCGCAAGGTCTGTACGATCCCAAAAATGAACATGATGCCTGCGGCGTTGGTTTTGTTGCGCATATCAAAGGCAACAAAAGTCATACGATAGTTGAACAAGGTTTATTGATTCTTAAAAATTTAAATCATCGCGGCGCGGTTGGCGCTGATGCATTAATGGGCGATGGCGCGGGAATTTTGCTGCAATTGCCGGATCAATTTTTCCGTGAAGAAATGGCGTTGCAAAACATTACCTTGCCTCCGCCAGGCGAATACGGTGTGGGAATGATCTTTCTTCCCAAAGAACATGCTTCACGTCTGGCGTGCGAACAGGAAATTGAACGTTCAGTGCGTCTCGAAGGACAAATTGTATTGGGCTGGCGCGATGTTCCGGTCGATAAAACGATGCCAATGTCACCCACTGTCAAAGAGAAAGAACCCATCATCCGGCAAATTTTTATCGGTCGTGGCCACGACATTATGGTGACAGACGCACTGGAGCGTAAGTTATACGTTATCCGTAAATCAGCCGTGCATGCGATTGGTGCGCTCAATTTAACTAACGGCAAAGAATATTTTGTGCCATCCATGTCGGCACGCACCATTGTGTACAAAGGTTTGCTGCTCGCCACACAAGTTGGTATGTATTACAACGACTTGCAAGATCCGCGTTTTATTTCGGCGTTAGCGTTGGTGCATCAACGTTTTTCAACCAATACATTTCCGGAATGGCCGCTGGCACACCCTTATCGGATGATTGCCCATAACGGAGAAATCAACACCGTGCGCGGCAATTTTAACTGGATGCGCGCCCGTGAAGGCGTGATGAGTTCCGCCGTATTAGGCGCTGATTTACAAAAATTGTACCCACTCATTTTTGAAGGCCAATCTGACACAGCGTGTTTTGATAACGCGTTGGAATTGTTAGTCATGGCGGGTTATCCGATTGCGCAGGCAATGATGATGATGATTCCCGAAGCCTGGGAAAATCACACCTTAATGGACGACAACCGCCGCGCTTTTTACGAATATCACGCCGCCATGATGGAACCGTGGGATGGCCCGGCAGCTATTGTCTTTACCGATGGCCGTCAAATCGGCGCCACGTTAGATCGCAACGGTTTGCGTCCGGCGCGTTACATCATCACCGATGATGATCTAGTCGTGATGGCTTCAGAAGCCGGCGTGTTACCGATACCCGAATCAAAAATCATTAAAAAATGGCGCTTACAGCCAGGAAAAATGTTTTTGATTGATCTGGATGCGGGCCGCATTATCGACGACCAGGAGATCAAAAACACCTACGCCAATGCCAAACCATATAAGCAATGGATTAATTCAGTACGCATCAAATTAAATAAATTGCCAGCAGTTGAAAAATCGGCGGAAGCAACGACAGCAACGACAGCAATAGCGAAATCGGACGCGACTTTATTAGATCGTCAGCAAGCGTTTGGCTATACCCATGAAGACATTAAATTTCTGATGACGCCGATGGCATTAACCGGTGAAGAGCCAATTGGTTCGATGGGGAATGATTCGCCGTTGGCCGTGACGTCCAACAAAAATAAAACGCTGTACAACTATTTCAAACAATTATTTGCGCAAGTCACCAATCCGCCGATTGATCCGATACGCGAAGCGATGGTCATGTCGCTGGTGTCATTTATCGGACCCAAACCCAATTTATTGGACACCAATAACATCAATCCACCGATGCGCCTGGAAGTGTCACAGCCGATATTAAATTTTGACGACATGGCACGTTTGCGTCATATCAGTGAGCGCACCAGCGGTAAATTTAAATCCTACGATTTGAACATTTGTTATCCGGTTGCATGGGGCAAAGATGGAATAGAAGCGCGGTTAGCATCGATTTGTGCTGAAGTCGTTGATGCGGTCAGGTCAGGTCACAACATCATTATTATTTCCGACCGGAGAATAAACGCAGACACGATGGCAATTCCTGCTTTATTAGCGACGTCGGCGGTGCATCAACATTTAATCACGCGCGGTTTGCGCACCACTACCGGCCTGGTGGTCGATACCGGCTCCGCGCGCGAAACGCATCATTTTGCTTTGTTAGCGAGCTATGGTGCAGAAGCTGTGTACCCCTCCCTGGCCATGGAAACGCTGGAACAAATGGCGCCGGAATTAAATATCACACCAGAAGAAGCGATTTATAACTACACCAAAGCCATCGGCAAAGGGTTGATGAAAGTGATGTCCAAAATGGGCATTTCAACTTATATGTCGTATTGCGGCGCGCAGATTTTTGAAGCGATTGGATTAAGTAACGCGTTGGTAACGCATTATTTTCGCGGCACGACGTCCAACATCGAAGGTATCGGTTTATTTGATGTGGCAGAAGAAGCGCTGCGTATGCATAAGCAAGCTTTTGGTGCTGATCCGGTATTGGCAAATGCGTTGGACGCGGGTGGAGAATATGCGTTCCGGATTCGCGGTGAAGAGCATATGTGGACACCGGATGCGATCGCTAAATTACAGCATTCGGCACGCAGCAATAACTTCAATTCGTACAAAGAATATGCGCAGATCATCAATGATCAATCCATGCGTTTAATGACCTTGCGTGGATTGTTCGAATTTAAAATTGATCCGGCCAAAGCCATTCCGTCAGATCAGGTCGAGTCGGCAAAAGAAATCGTTAAACGCTTCGCAACAGGGGCGATGTCGTTGGGTTCCATCAGCACCGAAGCACACACCACGTTGGCGGTGGCGATGAACCGGATCGGCGGTAAATCGAATACCGGCGAAGGCGGTGAAGATCCGGCGCGTTATCAACAAGAGTTGAAAGGTATTTTGATTAAATCCGGTGAAACGCTCGCATCGATTTTGGGTGATGAACAAATCAAAGTGGATATTCCTTTGTTGGAGGGTGATTCATTACGTTCCAAAATCAAGCAAGTTGCTTCGGCGCGCTTTGGTGTGACAGCAGCCTACTTAAATTCAGCGGATCAGATTCAAATCAAAATGGCACAAGGCGCCAAGCCGGGTGAAGGCGGCCAATTGCCTGGGCACAAAGTGTCTGAATACATTGCGAAGTTGCGTTTTTCTGTGCCCGGCGTTGGATTAATTTCACCGCCACCGCATCACGATATTTATTCGATTGAAGATTTAGCGCAGTTAATTCATGACTTGAAAAATGCAAATCCCAATGCATCCATTTCAGTGAAATTAGTTTCCGGCATGGGCGTGGGAACGATAGCCGCTGGTGTGGCCAAAGCAAAAGCAGATCACGTTGTGATTGCCGGACATGACGGTGGCACTGGGGCTTCGCCGTTGTCCTCAATTAAGCATGCCGGCACACCGTGGGAATTGGGTTTGTCGGAAGCGCAGCAAACCCTGGTATTAAACGGATTGCGTGGCCGGGTTCGCGTGCAGGCCGATGGTCAGATGAAAACGGGACGTGATGTCGTCATTGCCGCGATGTTGGGCGCAGATGAAATCGGATTTGCCACCGCGCCATTGGTGGCAGAAGGCTGCATCATGATGCGCAAATGCCATTTGAATACCTGCCCGGTTGGCGTGGCCACCCAAGATCCGGTGTTGCGTGCCAAATTTACCGGCAAGCCGGAACATGTGGTGAATTATTTTTTCTTTGTCGCTGAAGAGGCGCGTCAAATTATGGCGCAACTGGGATTGCGTACTTTTGATGAAATGATCGGTCGGGTTGATTTGTTAGATAAAACCAAAGCGGTTTCACATTGGAAAGCGCAAGGCCTGGATTTTAGTAAGATTTTTTATCAAGCCGTCAATGTCGGTTCCGACACACCGATCAGGCACGTCGATGTGCAAAACCATGGTTTAGAAAAAGCGCTGGATCATAAATTAATCGCGCAAGCGCAGTTGATATTGAACAGGGAAAGCGCAGCGCCAGATGAAAAAGCGCAGGAAAAAGTTTCTTTCATTACGCCAATCAAAAATGTGAATCGCACTGTCGGCACCATGCTCTCCGGTCTGGTAGCGCGACAATTTGGTCACGCCGGTTTGCCGGACGACACAATCCATATCCAATTACAAGGAACCGCAGGACAGTCCTTTGCAGCTTTCTTAGCGCATGGAATTACCCTGGATTTAGTAGGCGAAGGAAACGATTACGTTGGGAAAGGGTTGTCTGGTGGCCGGGTGATTGTGCGTCCGAATACCGAATTCCGCGGCCGGGCTGTCAACAATATTATTTGCGGCAATACCGTTTTATACGGCGCTATTGCGGGGGAAGCATTTATTAACGGCGTAGCCGGCGAACGTTTTGCGGTGCGTAATTCAGGGGCAACAGCGGTGGTGGAAGGTGTGGGTGACCATGGTTGTGAATACATGACAGGCGGAACCGTCGTGGTGCTGGGAGAAACAGGTCGCAATTTTGCCGCCGGTATGTCCGGGGGTTTAGCTTATGTGTATGACGAACACGGTGATTTTGCGAGTAAATGCAACATCGCGATGGTTGAATTGGAGCCGGTGTTACAAGGTACCGAACAACAAAATACCACTTTGCACCGCGTAGTAAGAGGTGGTGTTGGCGAAACCGACGAAGCGATTTTGCGCGATTTAATTGAGCGTCATTTCAAACATACCGGCAGCACAAGAGCACGCAATTTGCTGGACGATTGGGCGCGCAGCCGGGATAAATTTGTGAAGGTATTTCCGAGTGAATATAAACGGGCTTTGGCGGAGATGGAAGAAACGAAGTTGGAACAAATTGCGGCTTGAAGTAAATTTTTATTAAGGAGAAAAGCGATGAAGAAAAAACTGTTAGGTTTATTACCTGCGTTGCTGGCATTCAATGCTCATGCGGATGAATTAATGAATTTTGCTGAGTTGAAAAGTGCAATTCAAAACGGCCAAAACATTAATATTGTGGTTTTTGTCGATCAATGTCAGCCAAATAAAAATAGCCCTGATCCAATCGCAGTAACCGGTGCTTTCAGGCCAACGGCATTCATGATCGTCAAAGATCAAATCTTAGCTTCGGATTTGCATTTCACAAGAAACAATCCGGGCTACAAAGAAAAATCCATCTTCGAATTCGTCACTTACCGGTTTAGTGCGGACAATAGTATGGTTCTTCAAGTACAAACTTTGAAGGCAGCAAATTATTCTCCATTGGGGAAAGAAAGTAAGCTGAATTGTTCTATTGCATCTTCGGTGAAGTTATTTAGCGATGCGCATAGCGCTGGTCTAATTTTAATTAAAGAGTGAGTAGCAGCGGGCTTTGGCGGAGATGGAAGAGACGAAGGCGGAACGGATTGCGGCTTGAAGCAGGTTAATGAACTAGCTTTAAAACTAATCCTGCAATGAGTGCCATTTGAAGTACGCCAACTGATACCACCCAACGTATTAATTCACTTTTTACTCCAGCCAATTCAATTCTTACTTCAGCTGTGCTTTTATCAATTTTTGAGTCAAGTTTTTCCAGTAACAGCTTGATTGATAAAAGTTCTTGTGCGACATCTTGTTTACTTGAGAAGCGGTCAGCAATACTGGAGTCTTCGGCACTGATAACTTCTGCCAGTAATTGAGTTTGCACTTTTGCTTGTGCGGTTGGCACTCCCGCCTCGATGAGGCGATCAACCATTTTCAATGTATCAAAGGGGATTTGGACTGTAGTCATTATTTTTTTGGAAAAGTTATTCAACGTTGTCAATTATAGTTATATATGCTTTTTTTACAAGAGGCTAAAGGAATCCAAATGGGAAAAGTAACCGGCTTCATGGAATACGCGCGTATGCAAGAAGCAGCAGAAGAACCTGCGGCGCGTGTTAAACATCACAAAGAATTTTATTTGCATCTGGATGATGACGATGCAAAAACACAAGCTGCGCGTTGCATGGATTGCGGCATTCCTTTTTGTAATAGCGGCTGTCCGGTCAATAACATCATTCCTGACTGGAATGATCTGGTGTATCACGGTAATTACAAAGAAGCGCTGGACACGCTGCATTCCACCAATAATTTTCCAGAATTTACCGGAAGAGTTTGTCCGGCCCCATGTGAGACCGCGTGTACGTTAGGACTCATTTCAGATGCGGTTGGGATCAAATCGATAGAGCATTTTATTATCGACAAAGGTTGGGAAAGTGGTTGGGTTAAACCGCAGCCGGCAACGCATTCAACCGGCAAGAAAATTGCCATCGTTGGGTCAGGCCCGGCCGGCCTGGCCGCTGCACAACAATTGGCGCGCGTTGGTCATGCGGTAACCGTATTTGAAAAAAATGATCGCATCGGTGGTTTGCTGCGTTACGGTATTCCTGATTTCAAAATGGAAAAATCGCACATTGATCGTCGTATCGAACAAATGCAAGCTGAAGGCGTGGTGTTTAAAACGGGTGTGTTGATTGGCGACGACAATCCAGACTGGTTTCCGAGACACATTACCAATCACGCAAAAAAAATAATCTCAGCGACACAGTTACAAGAGCAATTCGACGCCATCATTTTGGCCGGTGGTGCCGAGCAACCACGTGATTTACCTGTGGCTGGACGCGAATTAAAAGGCGTGCATTTTGCGATGCATTTTTTACCGCAACAAAACAAAGTGAATGCAGGCGATAAAGTAAAAGAACAATTAAAAGCAACCGGCAAACACGTGATTGTGATTGGCGGCGGCGATACCGGATCAGATTGTGTCGGAACATCTAACCGGCATGGAGCCGCAAGTGTTACTCAATTTGAGCTGATGCCGATGCCGCCGGAAAAAGAAAATACCGCCTTAGTCTGGCCTTATTGGCCTATCAAATTGCGCACCTCGTCTTCGCATGAAGAAGGTTGCCAGCGTGACTGGTCAATTACGACTAAGCGACTGGAAGGCGTCAACGGCAAGGTAGAAAAATTAATTGCCGCACGTGTGGAATGGCGTGATGGAAAGATGCAAGAAATTCCCGATTCAGAATTTGAAATCAAAGCCGATTTAGTGTTGTTAGCAATGGGATTTATATCGCCCGTGCAGCAGGTATTGACTTCGTTTGGCGTGGAACAAGATGCGCGCGGCAACGTACGGGCAACTACCGAGGGCGCAAATTCTTACGTCAGTTCGATGAATAATGTATTCGCAGCAGGCGATATGCGACGCGGTCAATCGTTAGTGGTTTGGGCGATACGCGAAGGGCGGCAATGCGCCCGGGCGGTAGATCAATTTTTAATGGGGTCTTCGTTATTACCGCTTTAGATTTATTTATACACTCAAGATGCCGGTTTTTATAATTAGTCCCGGCGACCCCGTCATTCCCGCGGTTTTTGACGGGAACCCAGCGTCTTTTTTACTTGTGATTAACGTTTTTTCATTGTTGGTAGATCAGTGTATCAACGAACGGCACTGGGTTCCCGCCAAAAACCGCGGGAATGACGGGAAAGAGGAACCTGGTAATTTCAATGGCGGGGTATATGCAGATTCAGGTATGCCATTGCATTAAGCGTGACCTGATGTGAAGTGTTGGGATTAGCCCAACCTGCCTGATTTCAGTTTCTGGTCCCTGGCTCTGGAATTGCACTACAATGTCGCCTTTGCAAAAAATCCCCACTCGTTGTGACTAATCTCGTTGAAATCCAAAACCTGCATTTTGCCTATGGCGATCGTCCGATATTGTCGGACCTGACCATGCAATTTCCGCGCAACAAAATCGTTGCTGTAATGGGTGGATCCGGTTCCGGTAAAACGACCATATTGCGTTTAATTGGTGGGTTGATTTCTCCCGATGCAGGTCAGGTTCGTGTGTTCGGTGAAGCCATCGGTCAGTCAACTAGTTCTAAGTTGTACCAGCAGCGGCGCAATATGGGCATGCTATTTCAACACGGTGCGTTGTTTACGGATTTATCCGTTTTTGAAAATGTTGCCTTTCCTTTGCGTGAACACACCAATTTGCCTGAATCGTTAATGCATGATTTAGTGTTACTGAAATTAAATGCAGTCGGTTTGCGCAACGCTGCGCAGTTAAAACCATCGGAAATTTCGGGTGGTATGGCCAGAAGAGTTGCTTTAGCACGTGCTGTTGCATTAGACCCGCAACTCATCATGTACGACGAACCATTCGCTGGTTTAGATCCCATTTCTATGGGCGTCACTGCTAATTTGATCCGCCAGTTAAATGACGCATTGGGCTTGACTTCTATCTTGGTATCGCATGACGTGCAAGAATCGTTTGCCATCGCGGATTATGTTTATTTCTTGTCAGAAGGCACTGTTGTGGCGCAAGGTACGCCGACTGAAATGCTGATGTCTGAACATCCTTATGTTCAACAATTCGTGAATGCTTATGTAGATGGTCCCGTGCCTTTTCATTACCCGGGAAAAAGTCTGGCGCAGGATCTTGGTATCGGAGTTGCACATGATTAGTCAACTGGGGCATGGAGTAAGAGCATGGTTAAACGAAATGGGATTCGCATTCCGTACGCTTTGGGCAATTTTTATTAATGGAATGGGCTTGTGGAAGCGACCGCGTTTAATCACAACGCAGCTTCATTTCATCGGAAATTATTCACTGGTCATTATTTTGGTATCGGGCTTATTTGTCGGATTTGTGCTGGCATATCAAGGCTATTACACCTTAAATCGTTACGGTTCAGAAGAAGCGCTGGGTTTATTAGTGGCATTGTCATTGACACGTGAACTTGGGCCAGTTATTACAGCGTTGCTGTTTGCGGGTCGGGCCGGAACGTCATTAACGGCTGAAATCGGATTAATGAAAGCAGGAGAGCAGTTGGCCGCGATGGAAATGATGGCGGTCAATCCAATTCAACGTGTGTTAGCTCCCCGGTTTATTGCGGGATTGATAGCGATGCCTGTTTTGGCGATTCTTTTTACCGCCATGGGAATCTGGGGCGGTTATCTGGTCGGCGTGCAATTAGTTGGTGTAGACGCAGGTGCGTTTTGGTCTCAGATGCAAGGTGGAGTAGATCTTCGGGACGATATTGGTAACGGTATTATTAAAAGCATCGTATTCGGTATTGCGGTCACTTTTATTGCCATATACCAAGGCTATCAGGCGCAACCAACACCAGACGGAGTTTCACGCGCAACCACCCGTACTGTGGTGATTTCGTCGTTAATGGTGTTGTGGTTAGATTTTGTGCTGACCGCGTTGATGTTCAAATAACTTAACAAAAAACTCAGCAAAAATAACGCATGAATGCCACAAAGAAAGATAAGGAAACCGAAATGCAAAACAAATCATTAGATTTCTGGGTAGGCCTGTTCGTCTTACTGGGCGCGCTCGCCTTGCTATTTTTAGCATTAAAAGTAGGAAATATGAGTTCGCTTTCCTTTAACAAAAGCTATAGTGTAATCAGTAAGTTTGACAATATTGGCGGTCTGAAACCGCGCGCAGCAGTTAAAAGCGCCGGCGTGGTTGTCGGCCGGGTTGGCGATATTAAATTTGACGATACGTCATTTCAAGCGGTAGTTACTTTGCAGTTGGATGAGCGCTACAAGTTTCCTAAAGACAGTTCAGCCAAAATTCTGACCGCAGGCTTGCTGGGCGAAGAATATATCGGACTGGATCCGGGTGGTGATGCCAAAACATTAGTTGGCGGGGATCAGATCAAGATGACGCAATCCGCCCTGATTTTAGAAAACCTGATTAGTCAATTTTTGTTTAGTAAGGCGTCCGAAGGGAGCGGTGACAGCAAATGAAACGGGGTACTAAACTAAGGACGAAACTAAGTATGAACCTACCAGGCGCGCTGGTTCTGTGTCTGTTATCAGGATGTGCCGCGCTACCTGAAGGCACACAGCTTTCTCCTGCGGATCCGTTTGAGCGGATGAATCGCGCTACCTTTACGTTTAATGACTCAGTTGATCAAAATCTGTTCCAGCCTGTCGCGCGCGCGTATGTCAACGTTCTCCCCGGTTTTGTTCAGACAGGGGTAGGGAATTTTTTTGGCAATATCAGTGACGTCTGGACGGCGGGGAATAGTTTTCTACAAGGTAATGGAGAAGAAGGATTTAACGGCATCGTGCGCGTGAGTTTTAACAGTTCATTTGGTTTATTGGGTGTGTTGGATTTAGCATCACAGGCCGGAATTCCAAAACGCCGCAATGATTTTGGACAAACATTAGGCGTGTGGGGAATACCAAACGGACCCTATTTTGTCATCCCTTTTTTAGGTCCCTCAGTCGTACGGGACACCGTGGCATTGCCAATAGATTACTACGGAGATTTGTGGAGTTATTATCGACCCGTGTCAGAACACAATATCGGATCGGTGCTGCGGGTGACCGATAAACGTGCCGCTTATTTAGATTCGTATACGTTGTTAGAAGATGCTGCATTAGACAAATACATTTTTATTCGTGATGCCTTTTTGCAGCGTGTCGCCAACCAGATTGAAATGCGTAAAAATGGCCGGACGATGCAGGAAGATGCAGTAGAAATGCAAAGCGATGAGAGCGGACCTGCGGCGGCAAAATCACAAAAAGATGCTTTGCCAACTGAACCAGCAACAGAAATGCCAGCGGAAGTGAAGTGAAAAGCGAAGTGAAAAGCGAAGCGTAAGTCAGAAGGTCCACCAAAATAACTTTTTAAGACGGATTAATTTTTTAAAGTACAAATGGATTATTTATGAATATAGTTAAAAAAATATTTTTAATATTAACCGCAAGCCTGACTCTTGGTTTGACGGTAGCAAATGCAGCAGATGAAACTCCTGACGCCTTAATTAAACGGATTAGCCAGGAAGTGTTGGAGACGGCCAAAGCAGACAAAGATATTCAGTCTGGTAACGAAGGAAAAATACTCAATCTGGTGGAGAAAAAAATCCTTCCCTATGTTGATTTTCAAAAGATGACGCAAATGGCAGCGGCTAATAACTGGGACAAAGCGACAGCAGCGCAACAGCAAGAATTAGTGAAGCAGTTTCGCAGCTTGTTGATCTACACTTATTCCGGCGCCTTATCGCAAGTGAAAGATCAGACATTGCAATACAAGTCACCTCAATATAATGGAGACAACGACGTTATCGTGCGTAGTCAGGTAGTCTCATCCCGTGGTGACCCGATTCAGTTGAATTATCATTTATCTAAAGAACCAGACGGCTGGAAAATATATGATATTAACGTGCTCGGGGCATGGTTAATTGAAACGTATAAAGGTAGTTTCAGATCAGAAATTAATAAGTCAGGAATTGACGGTTTGATCAAAGTCCTGGTCGCTAAAAACGCAAAATTAGCGACGACATTTGTTAAGAAAAAATCCTCATAAATGTTTACTCCGGCAACTGAGCTCAATCACCAGAACATTTCGCAACAATTAGCGTTGGGAATCGCTGCGATTGATGCCGGGCAAACTTCCATTGAATTCAGCCACACCAACAGCATTGATTCGAGCGCAGTTGCGTGCCTTCTGGCATGGACGCGCCATGCACAGCAGCGCGGCGTTCAGCTTGAATTCCGGCAATTGCCAGCCAATTTGTCGAATTTAATTGCGCTGTATGGAGTGACGGAGCTTTGTATCCCTGATTGATCCGCACTCCGACATAATTATTCTTTAATCAGGTAGCAAGGTTCGTCAAATTCCCCTCAATTCCCAGCTTTTTCCCCTATAATCACCGGCTTTGCGTTGCACAATTTTGTGGCAGATCCGACCCGACGGCAGACCGCACATTCCACGCACATTCTCATTTTTAAGAAAAGCATCAAGCCATGGCGGCCATACAGATTACAAATATCAAAAAAAACTATGCCGCGTTGCAAGCGTTGGATGGCGTTTCATTGCAGATTGAAGAAGGTGAGTTTTTTGGATTACTCGGGCCCAATGGCGCAGGAAAAACCACCTTAATTTCCATCGTCGCCGGCTTAATTCGCGCCACGTCTGGCCAGGTTTCTGTGATGGGTCACGATGTCGTCAGCGATTACCGTGCCGCACGTAGTCGCCTGGGTGTGGTTCCGCAAGAATTAGTGTTTGATCCTTTCTTTACCGTGCGTGAAACCTTGCGCATGCAGCTCGGTTACTACGGTTTAAAACGCAACGACGCCTGGATAGACGAGATCATGGCAAATTTGGATCTCACCAACAAAGCCGATACCAATATGCGTGCCTTATCTGGCGGAATGAAACGACGCGTGCTGGTTGCGCAAGCATTAGTGCATAAGCCGCCGGTGATTGTTCTTGATGAACCGACTGCCGGTGTTGATGTGGAATTACGTCAAACATTATGGAAATTCATCGGCCGCCTAAATCGCCAAGGTCACACCATCGTGTTGACCACACATTACCTGGAAGAAGCGGAAGCATTGTGTAGCCGTATCGCCATGTTAAAGGCCGGCAAAGTGGTGGCGTTAGATACCACCAATGCGTTATTAAAACGCGTGGCCGGATCCCAACTGAAATTACGTTTGTCTGGCGCCGCGCTTCCGCCTTCCTTGCACGCTGTGCAAATTCCAACTGACTCTGCCTACACCGTGTTCCGGATTAATCAAAGTAATGAGATTGAACCGATATTGGCCAGCTTACGTCAGGCGAATTGCGTCATTGACGAATTGCATGTGGAACAGGCGGATCTGGAAGATGTGTTCATACAAATCATGGGCGGTGCCACCAAATGATCGGCTTTCAAACTTTATTCTATAAAGAAATCTTGCGTTTTTGGAAGGTCGCAACGCAAACCATTTCTGCGCCAATTTTGACGTCCATATTGTATTTAGTGGTTTTCGGTTACGTGCTGGATTCACGTGTACAGGTTTTTCAAGAAGTGTCCTACACCGCATTTTTGATTCCGGGATTAGTCATGATGAGCGTATTGCAAAATGCGTTTGCCAACGCATCTTCTTCGCTAATTCAATCAAAAATTACCGGCAATTTAATTTTCATCCTGCTCCCACCTTTGTCCTGGTGGGAGCTATTTGGCGCCTATGTTTTAGCCTCGATTGTGCGCGGCTTGACGGTCGGGTTGGGTGTATTTGTGGTGACGATATGGTTTGTTGATTTATCTTCGAATTTTTCCAATGCAGCGCCACTCTGGATCATCATTTTCGCCTTGTTGGGCGCAGCCATATTGGGAACAATGGGATTGATCGCCGGTATCTGGGCAGAAAAATTCGATCAGCTGGCCGCATTTCAAAACTTTATAATCATGCCCGCGACGTTTTTGTCTGGTGTATTTTATTCGATTCATTCCCTCCCGCCGTTCTGGTTCACCGTATCGCGGTTCAATCCATTTTTCTACATGATCGATGGTTTTCGTTATGGTTTTTTTGGCCAGTCTGATGTCGATCCGCTGCAAAGTTTGCTGATTGTTTCGGCGTTCTTTATTCTGTTAGCCGGATTCGCTTTGGGTCTGTTAAGAAGTGGCTATAAATTGCGAAATTAAGTAGTTGTAGGTTGGGCTAACGCTCTATCAGCCCAACACTCCACCGTAAAAAACCAGGAAGTCGAAAAATTGGACGATACGATTGAAAAAATACTTGTGTCGTTCATCAAAAAATGTTGGGCTGATAAAGCGTTAGCCCAACCTACGTTAGGATTATTAAGGAAGAAAACGTGTTTCCCACCCCCGAACAAATTAAAAATTACATCGCCGCTGGCATGAAGTGCAGCTATTTAACGGTCGAGGGCGATGGTCAGCATTTTCAGGCGACCATCGTCTCTGCTGCTTTTGCCGGCAAGCGACTGATACAACGTCATCAAATGGTTTACGCCATTTTGGGTGACCGCATGCGAGAAGAAATTCACGCGCTTTCAATGAAAACATTAACGCCGGAAGAATTTCAATAATGGATAAATTAAAAATTAAAGGCGGCCTGCGCCTGTCTGGCGAAGTCGCTATTTCCGGCGCTAAAAATGCAGCCCTGCCCATTTTGTGTGCCGGCTTGTTGACGGCGGATGATCTTTATCTTACCAATTTACCGTTACTAAACGACGTGGCCACCATGGAGAAATTGCTGCGCCAGATGGGTTTGCGTATAACTATCTCGGGTAACTCCGTGACCTTAAACGGTAACGATATCCATCATCCTGAAGCACCGTATGACCTGGTAAAAACCATGCGCGCATCTATCCTGGCATTGGGACCGTTATTGACACGTTTTGGTGAAGCGAAAGTATCGTTGCCCGGCGGTTGTGCGATTGGGGCACGACCAGTTGATCAGCACATCAAAGGTTTGCAGGCGATGGGCGCGGAGATCAGCATCGAAGCGGGTTATATCCATGCCAAAGCCAAAAAATTAAAAGGTGCGCGTATTGTGACTGACATGATTACAGTCACGGGCACAGAAAATTTATTGATGGCGGCGACGCTAGCTGAAGGTGAAACTATTTTAGAAAACGCCGCGTGCGAACCGGAAGTAGTTGATCTGTCCAATCTGTTGGTCGCGATGGGTGCACAGATTAGCGGTATCGGAACTTCGCGACTGGTGATACAAGGCGTTGCCCGTTTACATGGAGCAGAACATCAGATTATTGCTGACCGGGTGGAAGCCGCGACATTTTTATGCGCCGTAGCGGCAACCGGTGGCGACGTTATATTAAAAAATGTCCGTTCTGATATTTTAGAAGTGGCATTAGATAAGCTGCGTGAAGCAGGCGCTGTATTAACCAGCGGCGCGGATACCAAAGACACAATACGCATCCAAATGGCATCGCGCCCCAAACCGGTCAGTTTCAGAACGACCGAATACCCAGGTTTTCCTACTGACATGCAAGCGCAGTTTATGGCGTTGAATTCCATAGCACACGGCACCAGCCAGGTCACAGAGACCATTTTTGAAAACCGGTTTATGCATGTCCAGGAATTAAATCGTCTGGGTGCATCGATCGACATTGAAGGACATACTGCGATTGTGCGCGGCGTTGAAAGATTAGTCGGCGCACCCGTGATGGCAACCGATTTGCGCGCATCAGCAAGCCTGGTGATAGCAGGAATGGTGGCAGAAGGCGAGACATTGATTGACCGGATTTATCACCTGGATCGTGGTTACGATCAGATGGAAGTCAAGCTCTCGGCACTTGGGGCCAATATTAAACGGGTGTCGCCTCCGGTATCAGAAATCAAGTTGTAGAGATCAGGTATCAATCAATGAAGACGCCATTAACTTTAGCTTTATCCAAGGGCCGCATCTTTAACGATACCTTGCCGTTGTTAGAAGCGGCAGGAATCAGCGTTTTGGAAGACCCGGAATCGTCACGCAAATTAATTTTGCCCACGTCCAATCCTGACTTGCGCGTCATTATCGTGCGCGCTTCGGATGTGCCAACGTACGTGCAATACGGTGCGGCTGATTTTGGTGTGGCCGGTAAAGATGTGTTGATAGAACATGGGGGGACTGGCTTATACCAACCCATCGATTTACACATCGCCGCATGCAGAATGTCGGTGGCAGTAGCGCAAGGATTTGATTATGCCAACGCAGTACGACAAGGTGCGCGTTTGCGGGTGGCGACCAAATATGTCGAAATTGCGCGTAGCCATTTTGCGGATAAAGGTGTGCATATTGATCTGATTAAATTGTATGGCTCGATGGAGCTGGCTCCGTTGGTGGGTTTGGCTGACGCGATTGTGGATTTGGTCAGTACCGGCAATACATTACGTGCGAATAATTTAGTAGAAGTGGAAGAAATTATGCCGATTTCTTCACGTCTGATTGTTAATCAGGCGGCGTTAAAATTGAAGCGTGAAAGTTTGCGGCCGATATTGGCTGCGTTTGAGGCTGCGTCCTTATAAATAGCGCGGATTTTCGTAGGGTGGGCACGTTTTTGTGCCCACCATGGTTGAGACTTCCGTGCCGGACAATATCGCGTAACGTTTGCTAATCCATAGAATTTTTGGGAATATTGTTGATCAACCATAGTGGGCACAAAAGCGTGCCCACCCTACGAAAACTTATTATGTCTGCGTCAATTCCCTCTTTCCTCATCACCAAGCTAAATTCCACCGACCCGGATTTCCAAAAAAAACTCACCTCCATTCTGGCATTCGAATCCAGCCAGGACGAAGCCGTTGAACGCGCTGTGGTTCAAATTCTGTCAGACGTTAAACAACACGGCGACGCTGCCGTATTAGCTGCCACGAAGCGCTTCGACCGGCTGACGGCAAATTCAATCGCCGAGCTGGAAATCAGTCAAAAAGAAATGCAAGACGCATTCAATGGCTTAACTCCGGAACGTCGCACAGCCTTAGAAGCAGCAGCTCAACGTGTGCGTGCTTATCATCAGATTCAAAAACAAGAATGTGGATCAGCAGGCTTTAGTTATACCGAAGCGGATGGCACTGTGCTAGGGCAAAAAGTAACACCACTCGATCGTGTCGGCATTTATGTGCCTGGCGGTAAAGCAGCCTATCCTTCCTCCGTTTTAATGAACGCGATTCCTGCCAAAGTGGCTGGCGTGGCGGAAGTGATCATGGTGGTGCCCACGCCGGACGGCATCAAAAATCCGTTGGTATTAGCGGCGGCGTTTGTTGCTGGCGTCGATAAAATTTTTACCATTGGCGGTGCGCAAGCGGTTGCTGCTCTGGCGTACGGAACAGAGACGATCTCTGCCGTGGATAAAATTGTCGGCCCTGGTAACGCCTACGTTGCCTCCGCCAAGCGCCGCGTATTTGGCACGGTTGGCATTGACATGATCGCCGGCCCGTCAGAAATTTTAGTACTTTGTGATGGAACGACAAATCCCGATTGGATCGCCATGGATTTGTTTTCACAAGCCGAGCACGATGAATTAGCGCAGTCGATTTTGCTTTGCCCTGATGCAAACTATATTGCTGAAGTAGAGCGCAGCATTCATCGCTTAATAGAGTCACTGCCACGCAAAGAAATTATCCAGACTTCATTAACCAATCGTGGTGCATTAATTTTGGTGCGTGACATGGAGGAAGCGTGCGAAATTGCCAATACGATCGCCGCAGAGCACGTAGAAATTTCCACAGAAAATCCGGCACACTGGGCAACAAAAATTCGTCATGGCGGCGCGTTATTTTTAGGACGTTTTTCTTCAGAAGCGTTGGGCGATTATTGTGCTGGTCCAAACCATGTTTTGCCAACGTCACGCACAGCGCGTTTTTCTTCGCCATTGGGTGTTTATGATTTTCAAAAACGCAGCAGTATGATTTTTGTCAGCGAGGCCGGTGCGCAAACGTTGGGTAAAGTCGCGGCTGTTTTGGCTTACGGTGAAGGCTTGCAGGCGCACGCGCGTTCCGCTGAGTTACGTTTTGAGGGGAAATGAGATGTCACTAAAAAAGCGCATCATCCGTTCTGAAATTCTTGCACAAACTTCGTATCATGTACCGGATGCGAACGGTATGGTGAAACTGGACGCGATGGAAAATCCGTACGATTTACCGGAATTTCTTCAGATCCAGCTCGGAATGCATCTTGCAAAAGTCGCGTTGAATCGCTATCCGGTACCAACTTATCGCATTTTAAAACAAAAAATTTGCCGGCAATTTGGTGTTCCGGACGGATACGATGTCATTTTAGGAAATGGCTCAGACGAGTTGATCTCCATGTTGTCAGTAGCGTGCGCAAAGCCAGACGCAAAAGTGCTGGCGCCAGTACCGACTTTTGTCATGTATGCGTTGTCAGCGCAATTAGCCGGTGTGCAATTTGTTGGCGTACCACGGCTAGCGGACTTTAGCCTGGATTTATCCGCGATGCTGAACGCAATTGAGCAGCATCAGCCATCGTTGGTGTATTTAGCCAATCCCAATAACCCGACGGGCAGTTGGGTTCCCGAAGAACACATTGTTCAGATAATTAATGCGATGGCAGACATCGGCCTGGTTGTTGTTGACGAAGCCTATCAGCCATTTGCGCCCGGTAGCATGATGGCGCGCTTGCCCGAGTTTGCTAATTTGATTGTGATGCGTACCGTGTCTAAATTAGGAATGGCAGGATTGCGCCTGGGTTATATGTCTGCTTCGGAGGCTTTGTTGGCCGAGTTTGAAAAAGTGCGTCCGCCCTATAATTTGAATGTGCTGACAGAAGCAACGATGGTGTTTTTGCTGGATCACATGACGGTATTCCATGAACAAGCCAGGCAAATTTGCGAGCAGCGCCGTTTTTTAACTTCAGAATTACAAAAGCGGTCTGATGTGCATGTTTTTCCATCCGAAGCTAATTTCGTTCTGATCAGAGTTTCCAATGCGGAGCAAATTTTTAATAAGTTAAGTGAACATAAAATTTTGGTTAAAAATGTCAGCAAAATGCATAGCTTATTAACAAATTGTTTGCGGGTGACGGTAAGTACGCCAGCAGAAAACCAGCTTTTTATGGAAGCGCTTTGCCAAGATCATGGCCGTCCGTAGGGTGGGCACGTTTTTGTGCCCACCATCGTTGAGATTTCCGTGCAGATTAATAATGATTGAAAAGCGATGGAATGTATTGCGCGATGGCGTTGACCGGCCATGGTGAGCCAGGGCAATCGCGCTTAGACAATTATTAACACTCTCACATACCGTACCAGAGAACTCACAAACCTCTGATACGTCATTCCCGATAAAAGCACTCGGGAATGACGTATAGGGGATTTGGGGTGGGTCCAGAGTGCAACGAGACATTAAAAATTGTCTAAGCGCGATTGCCTGCATGGGTGGGCACAAAAGCGTGCTCACCCTACGAACAAAGCGGTAAAATAAGCGTCTTTTCATTTCAGATAATTACTCTTCTATGTCAGTTCCAAAGCCCACTACGCAGCGCCGCGCCGAAGTCACACGTAATACCAACGAAACTCAGATTCGCGTTGCTATCAACCTGGATGGCACAGGCCAGCAAAAAATCGACACAGGCGTTCCTTTTTTAGATCACATGCTTGATCAGGTGGCACGTCACGGGTTATTTGATTTGGAAATAGAAGCCAAAGGCGATCTGCATATTGATGCGCATCATACGGTGGAAGATGTTGGTATCACCATGGGGCAAGCATTCACATTGGCACTGAAAGACAAATCCGGTATTTGCCGCTACGGCCACTCTTACGTTCCGTTAGATGAAGCCTTATCACGTGTGGTGCTGGACTGTTCCGGACGCCCTGGACTGGAATTGCATGTGCCATTTAAGCGCGCCATGATAGGCGGCTTTGATGTGGATTTAACGCATGAATTTTTTCAGGGTTTTGCGAATCATGCTTTGATCAGTTTGCACATTGATAATTTGCGCGGCGAGAACGCGCATCATCAATGTGAAACTGTATTTAAAGCGTTTGGCCGCGCGTTGCGCATGGCAGTTGAATTAGACCCGCGTTCCGCTGGCATGATTCCATCGACTAAAGGTAGTTTGTAATTCATGAACAAAATCGTCGTCGTTGATTATGGAATGGGCAATTTACGTTCTGTCGCTCAGGCGCTGCGCGCGGCGGCTCCGGATGCGGAAGTACTCATTTCCGGCGAGATCGCTGATATCAACCAGGCAGACCGTTTAGTCTTACCCGGCCAGGGTGCGATGCCTGACTGCATGTCTTGTCTGCGTGATTCTGGTTTGCACGACGCATTAATGATTGCTGCGCGTAATAAACCATTGTTTGGTGTGTGCGTAGGCGAACAAATGTTGTTTGACTGGAGCGCAGAAGGGGCAACGAAGGGCTTGGGTTTGTTGCCAGGCAAGATAGAAAAGTTTGATCTGGCCGGCCAAATTCAGGAAGATGGTTCGCGCTTTAAAGTGCCGCAAATGGGTTGGAACCAGGTGAGCCAGGCGGATGAAAATCCACATCCACTTTGGACAGGCGTGGCCAATCAGAGCTATTTTTATTTTGTGCATAGTTACTATGCGATTCCGTCGAATCCGGCGCATATCGCAGGTCGGACAAATTACGGCCAACCATTTGCCAGCGCGGTGGCCCGGGATAATATTTTTGCGACACAATTTCATCCGGAAAAAAGTGCTGCTGCCGGTTTGCAGCTCTATAAAAATTTTGCTGCATGGAAGCCTTGACGTTAGCAAAAACGTCAGTAAAAACGTCAGCAAAAACGTAAACTATAACTAGCAATGACGCTAACCAATTTCTAACCTCTGACAACTAAATACTATGCTGCTCATCCCTGCTATCGACCTCAAAGACGGTCATTGTGTTCGCTTAAAACAAGGCGATATGGATCAAGCCACTGTGTTCTCGGAAGAACCGGGCGAAATGGCTCTGCACTGGTTAAAACAAGGCGCCCGCCGATTACATCTGGTCGATTTGAATGGCGCATTTGCAGGTAAGCCAAAAAACGAAGCTGCGGTCAGATCGATAATCAACGTGGTGCAATCGTATGCCCAGGAAAATGAGTTGGATGAAATTCCCATTCAATTAGGCGGCGGAATTCGTGACTTAGATACGATAGATCGTTATTTGAACAATGGGTTGAGTTACATCATTATCGGAACTGCGGCAGTAAAAAGTCCCGGTTTTTTACGCGAGGCGTGCAGCGCTTTTCCTGGCCAGATAATTGTTGGATTAGATGCCAAAGATGGCAAAGTGGCGACCGATGGCTGGAGCAAAATGTCCGGCCATGAAGTGATTGATCTGGCACAAAAATTTGAAGGTTATGGTGTTGAAGCTATCGTCTATACCGATATCGGCCGTGATGGCATGATGGGCGGAGTCAATATTGAAGCGACCGTTAAATTAGCGCAAGCCGTCACTATTCCCATCATTGCTTCCGGTGGTGTGCATGTGTTAGCCGATGTGGAAGCACTGTGCGCTGTGCAGGATGAAGGTATTGAAGCTGTCATTTGTGGCCGCTCGATTTATGAAGGCACGCTTAATTTACACACTGCGCAAGAGCGGGCTGACCAACTAAGTGGCGCAAGATGACTCTGGCAAAACGCATCATTCCCTGTTTAGATGTCACCGCGGGACGGGTTGTTAAAGGTATCAATTTTACGGAATTGCGCGACGCCGGAGACCCGGTTGAAATTGCGCGTCGCTATGATGCGCAGGGCGCCGATGAAATCACCTTTTTAGATATAACGGCCAGCTCAGACGAGCGGGATTTAATTTTGCCTATTATCGAGGCTGTCGCTTCCCAGGTATTTATTCCATTGACGGTAGGCGGTGGTGTCCGTGTCGTTGAAGATGTCCGGCGTTTGCTGAATGCCGGCGCGGACAAAGTCAGCATGAATACTTCCGCTGTCAGTAACCCTCAGTTAGTGGCAGACGCCGCAAAAAAATTCGGTTCGCAATGCATCGTCGTTGCTGTTGATGCGAAACAAACCGCGCCCGATGTCTGGCAGGTGTATACGCATGGCGGCCGTAATGCGACGGGTTTAGATGTCGTGGAATGGGTGCGTAAGTTAGAGCAACTCGGCGCGGGTGAAATTTTACTCACCAGCATGAATAAAGACGGCACCAAATCCGGATTTGACCTGGCGCTCACGCGTGCTGTTTCTGACGCGATTTCTATTCCGGTGATTGCATCCGGCGGAGTTGGTAGTTTGCAAGATTTGGTGGACGGTATTCAATTGGGACATGCCGATGCCGTTTTAGCGGCAAGTATTTTTCATTACGGACAACACACGGTTAAGGAAGCAAAAGAATATATGGCGCAGCGTGGAATTCCAATGAGGTTGGTATGAAAGATACTAAAAAAATGGCCAGTAAATGGTTAAACAAAGTTCAATGGAACGAACATGGTTTGGTTCCCGTTATCGCTCAGCAGGCAAGCACCAATGACATATTGATGTTTGCCTGGATGAACCGTGAAGCGTTAGAAAAAACGGTTGAAACAGGCGAAGCGGTTTATTGGAGCCGTTCCCGTAAAAAATTGTGGCACAAGGGTGAGACGTCAGGACATATCCAAAAAGTGCTCGATATCCGGTTGGATTGTGATTCGGACGTAATATTGCTCACGGTTGAGCAGGTGGATAACATTGCTTGCCATACTGGACGACATTCCTGTTTTTTTCAGAAGCTTATTGCGGCTGAAGGTTCGGCAGAAGCAGAATGGCAAATCGTCGAGCCTGTTTTGAAATAAAGAAGCGGCTAGTCATTAGCAACTTCGATTAGCAACATCGGTTGGCCGTTTGGACAATGATAAAAAGGAATTATCCAATGAGTATTCCCGTCCTTCCTCTGAAACATCCGGGTTCGAGAATCTATTTCTTTGATAACGCTAAATTTTGGTTGATTTCCATCGTGGTGGTGGTTCATTTTTTACCGGGGCCCACTTTTTCTCCTCAGTTAAGTTACGACAATCACCCTCTTCAAACACTTCAACTATTTCTTTTCATGTTCGTAATGCAATCCTTTGCATTTGTATCCGGTTTTTTCAGTAAGGATGTATTAACCAAAGCAAATATACAAAAGTTATTTCTGTTACTAGTCATCCCTTATGTAATCGTAACGGTGATACAAAAGGGTGTTGCGGGTCAATACGTGCCAGGATTTTTACTTACTCCTCCACCGGTAATGTGGTATCTATTAGCATTATTTATCTGGCGTATCGCCCTTGTAGTCGTTCTTCAAATCCGACGCCCGATATTAATATTCTTATCTATTCTTATCGCTATCTCTGTCGGTTACGAAACTCAAGTCGCCTCATTTTTATCATTGAGCAGGATGTTTGTCTTTTTCCCATTTTTTCTTATGGGGCACCTTTATGGCGAGAAATTACTCAACATTGAATTTAAATATCAACGCGCCGTTGGCGTAGTAATATTTGCTCTCTTTTTTATGGCAATTTGGAATTATTTCCCTATAAAACCAGTAACGCTGGCAATGCGCGAGTCTTATTCTGCTTTAGGGACTGACAATTATTCAGGATCGTTGATTCGTTTAAGTCTTATGGTGCTGTCTGGTATCCTGTCTTTTGCTTTCTTTCTCCTCATTCCCAAAAAAGAAACGTGTTTTAGTGATTTAGGTACCCGAAGTTTTTATGCATATATGCTGCATCCTATTATTGTTCTGGGCCTGCTCACTGCTCACATCTACGATCACCCTCCGCTTTGGCTTCTGTATTCCTTAATTCCACTAGCTTTCATTTGTACAGTGATGTTGTCCTCAACATGGTCGGAAAAAATATTTGGTTATGTTTTGTTTCCTAAAATAGCAAAAAAACTTTTTGTAGTTGATAAAGAAACAGATGTTCGGACCAAAACTAACTATACAAAATCGACCGGATCATCATTTTCGGCATAATGGAAGCGGTTGTAATTAACGTGAAGTGCTTGGTTTTAATACATAGTGAATAGGAGTTTTTGGTATGAGTGAAACCTTGCAACGCTTAGCGGATGTTATTGAGTTGCGCAAATTGGCCAATGGTGGTGACCCGGAAAAGTCGTATGTGTCGCATCTGTTCGCCAAAGGTGACGATGCGATTCTTAAAAAAATTGGCGAGGAAGCGACAGAGACCGTAATGGCCGCCAAAGATGCACGTGTCTCAGGTGACAATAGCGGTCTTGTCTATGAATGTGCTGATCTGTGGTTTCATTCTCTGATCATGTTGGCGCAGTTTGATATTTCACCGCAGACGGTTTTAGATGAGCTGACCCGACGTGAGGGAATTTCTGGAATTGAAGAAAAAGCGGCACGTAAAGCCATTCTGAGGGACGCACAAGAACCATCTAAATAATAAATAACAAGGAAACGTGAACATGGAAAATTGCCTGTTTTGCCGAATCGCTGCTGGTGTCATACCTTCTGACAAAGTTTATGAAGACGATGAATTTTTTGTGTTTAACGATATTTTTCCGGCAGCGCCTGTTCATTTGTTGATTATCCCTAAAAAGCATATTTCGACACTATCTGACTGTAATGGTAGTGATACAGAATTGCTCGGCAGGATGCTTGCTTTGGTACCAAAACTGGCGGAACAGCACGGTTGTAGTGTGAAAGTGGATGAGGCAGGAACGCGTTACGGCGGCTACAAAACGCTGATTAATGCAGGGCCGGACGGCGGACAGGAAGTGTATCATCTGCATGTACACGTCATTGGTGGTCCCAAGCCGTGGAATGGCAAAAATGTCGTCAATTAAAAGGGGTTGTAATGGGTACATTTAGTATTTGGCACTGGTTAATCGTTTTAGTCATTATCTTGCTGTTATTTGGCACTAAAAAATTGGGCAATATTGGCTCCGATTTAGGTAAGGCAATTAAAGGTTTTAAAGACGGCGTGAAGGGTGAAGAAGAAAAGAAGCCACCAACGCAAGTCGCTGATGATTCCACTGTCGATGTGGAATCCAAAGAGAAAAAATAATGATTGATTTGGGCTTAGCCAAACTTGCTTTGATAGGTGCAGTTGCGTTGATTGTCATTGGCCCGGAAAAACTCCCCAAAGTTGCCCGCATGGCCGGTTCATTGCTTGGCCGCGCACAACGTTATTTGAATGATGTAAAAAGAGAGGTAAGCCGGGAGATGGAGCTGGACGAATTACGCAAGATGCAACAAGAAGTTGAGGATGCTGCATCGGAAATGAAATCTGGCATCACCAGAGAAATGAACGAAGTGGAGCAGAACATCGGTGAGATCCATTCAATCTGGCAAGATCCCGCTTCCCCACTCCAACTTCTTCCCGAAGAAGCCAACATCGCTCGCAAAGCACGTGAATTTCGTCGTAAAAAACTCGTTCGTAATTCGGCACTCCCCGCCTGGTACAAACAGCAACAAGGAAGCAAATCACGCCTCCTTTCGGCTTCAGCGCGAGTGGCAAAATATCGGCCCAGGCTGAACTCCACTCAATCGCAATCGTTGCGTTAGATGAGTCTTTATGTCTGAAAACGATACCGCCTCCAGTTTTATTTCTCACCTCATTGAATTGCGCGACCGTCTGGTGCGCATTTCTGTCGTTGTCATCATCGTATTTTTAGGATTAATGCCGTTTGCATCGCACATTTTTGATTTACTTGCGGCACCGATGATGCAAGCGTTACCAGCCGGCGCGCACATGATTGCCACGGGTGTCATTACGCCGTTTTTAATTCCGGTCAAAGTCACCCTCGTGGTGGCCTTGTTGATTTCTTTGCCTTGGGTGCTGTATCAAATTTGGGCTTTTGTAGCGCCGGGTTTGTATGCGCATGAAAAAAAATTAATTGCACCGTTGGTCATCGGTTCTTCGGCTTTGTTTCTGGCCGGCGTTGCGTTTTGCTATTTCTTTGTGTTTCGGGTGGTATTCGCATTCGTCAATCAGTTTGCGCCTAAGTCAATTACTGTCGCGCCAGATATCGAAAGTTATCTCGATTTTGTATTGACCATGTTCCTGGCATTTGGCGTTACTTTCGAAGTGCCGGTGATTGTTGTTGTGCTGGTGCGGATGGGATTTGTGACGGTAGCAAGATTAAAAGAAATTCGCCCTTATGTGATAGTCGGCGCTTTTATCATTGCCGCCATCGTGACGCCGCCCGACGTGACAAGTCAACTTTTGCTGGCTATTCCCATGTGTTTGCTTTTTGAGATTGGCCTACTTATTGCGCCGTGGTTTAAGAAAGCCACAGCCGCCCCGGTTGATTCAGCTGAAAATGAACATTAGTGCTACGAACTAAGGTTTAACTCGTTCAAGTAAATTTTTGATGAGTAAGCTGAGCAAGGCTTCTTAGTAGCTACTTAGTGGCTATAACAGCGCCGCTCATTTAAGTAATGAGTTATTTTGTTATCGAAACTAATAAGCGGTCTATCGAAAAATCCAAGATTATGCAGTCAGTAAACCTTACACAAATCAATCTTCCACAGTCAGCAATTCAAACGTCATCACGTCCTGAAAATCACAGCAATTCCGAAAATACTTTTTCTATCAAAGTAAAGTATCTGGGTGAACGGTTGCGATATTATTCAGATACCGCTTTATCAAAGGGATAAAAACTATTCAATAAATTAATCAAAAAAACAAATGGAAATCGTTTGCAACCGCAGGCATTTCAACCCGGAAAAAGTTAACGCGTCAGAGCTCAAAATATTGTTATCAAGTCAGATCTATGAACACCCCTCAAATCAGTCAGATTGTAGAAAAGTCGAATACGACCGCTCTGTCAAACGAACAAAAAATATTCAAAAAATTAATCAATAGAATAGACGAGCAAGCTATCCATTTGCAGGACCTTCAAACGGCTATTGCGCTTTATCAGCTCACTTATTTTGATACTTATTTACCTTTGAAAAAAGCGTTGGATCAATATCAAATTGACTTTGTGTTTTTGTTGGATAGTCAGTATCACCGTCCCATTTTTAGCAAACTTGATCAGCAAAAATTAACGTATCTGATTACTAATATTGCCGGAGAATTGTTACTGAATAACGAGGCATCTTCTCAGCTCAAGGAGCTTTTTAATTGTTATAGCGACGTTGATTACGATAAGCGATATCAACAAACTAACCATGATTTCAAAACCATGATGCAGTACATGTTGGACAGCGGGGTGAACGACTTCCGATCTGCGCCTGAAATAATGACGGAGCGAGAAGTGAAATTACAATTCGATGAAGACGCTGCGGTTGGCATGCCCAGCGCAGATCGTCTGAAAGAGTGCAACCAGAAATTGATTAAACAATTGGCTGAATTAAGAGTGGAGGCTGAGCAGCAGGAACTGGATTTTCAATTGCGTTTTTGCGTTGGCGTTGGAAATAACGGTGGGAATAAATTCGTTCCCAAAAAACTGGTTTCGGACTTGTTGCAAGAAATTGTTAAAGTGGAGAAGGATATTGCAGAGATCAAATTGAATTTACAAGAATTAGCTGATCCGAAAGTAATCAAAGCGATGTTAAAAAATTTTCGTCATCCAACATTGCCGATGGCTACGTTTGATATTTTTGATGATGCTTATTTTAAGTTTGATTAAATGTAACGATTCTTCCTTGGAGAAGATTGCAGCCGCATGACATTCGCTGATTGCATCATGAACACAGACTTCGTGGTTCCCGCGGTTTTAGGTGAGAACCCAGTGTCGTTCGTTGTTATGCCGGGTTGCCAGTAACAGGAATAAAACGCCAGCAATGTTTACAAAAAGACGCTGGGTTTCCGCCTAAAGCCGTGGAGCGACGTGGTACGGTTGAATAGTCACCAAAATAATTAATTTGCGCCACGCAGCCAACAAACCAATTTATAAGCATCTTTATATCCGCTAACTAATGTCTTAATTAGCATTTCGGTTTGCTTGTCAGATTTAAATTCACTAACCGGCACTTGTGCACGCACCAGGTAATGCTTGAGTTTAATCAAATCAATTTGCGGATGATCAGGATCGAACCCTTTTGGGCGGCGCTGCAATTTATCTTCTTCCTGCAATCCGCCAAATGAATTTTGCAGCTTTTTATCTTTCAATAATTTAGTCAGATTCGCGCCATCTTGTGCAACGTGGTTACGAATTTGTTTCAATCTGTCTGTTGGGGGCATGTATTCGCCAACGGCAAAAAATAATTCTCCTTTCGCGTCAATCTGAAAATAATACATAGGCCCGCCACCTTGACTGGGTTTCTTTAAATTGCCAGGAACGATGGCCGCAGAAAAGGTGGTTTTGTAAGGGCTTTTATCTTTAGCAAAACGGACATCGCGATTAATCCGGAAGAGGGCTTTTTTCGGATTACAGTCGATAACTAAAGGATCAAATTTGCTGATCTGAGCAATCACATTAGTGACCAGTGTCAGAAATTCTTCGCGCAAAATATCGTAACGTGGCTTGTTCATAACAAACCATGCACGGTTGTTATTGTCGGAAAGTTCTGCTAAATAACGTGTGAGATCTCGTAGGTGCATGGTTTGTTAAGGATGGGTAATTAAAAATTATTCCGGCTCATGTTGGCCCGGCGTAACTGCTGGTTGACGACGGGTACCAATGAGCACATCCAGCGTCAGCAATTTTCCCTGGCGTAAAAAAGTTAAGGTTGCTTTTTTGTCGGGTGGTAACGAAGCAATTAAATTCATCATCGATATTTGATCCGTGACCTCTGCACCATTCACTTTGATCAAAATATCGCCAGGTTTAACGCCGGCGCGGTCAGCAGGGCCACCGCGAACTACTCCGGCAATTAACGTCCCGTTCTTTTCTTTTACACCAAAATTTTCGGCTAATTCCGGGGTGATTTCTTGCGGCTCAACGCCTATCCAACCACGAATTACGTGACCGTTTCTCAAGATATCTTCCATGACTGATTTAACAGTGCTGACCGGAATGGCGAACCCAATTCCTAACGAACCGCCGCTCTGTGAAAAAATCGCGCTGTTGATGCCGAGTAAATTTCCGTTCGTGTCAATTAATGCACCCCCAGAATTACCTGGATTAATCGCGGCATCGGTTTGAATAAAATTTTCAAAAGTGTTGATCTCGAGATGATTCCGGCCAAGGGCTGAAATAATTCCCATCGTAATTGTTTGCCCAACACCAAAGGGATTACCGATGGCCAAAACCACGTCACCAACGCTGGCTTTTTCTAAGTGTCCAAGTGTGATCGCAGGAAGATTAGGTAAATCAATTTTTAGCAGCGCTAAATCTGTTTCCGGATCATTGCCAACGACTTTGGCGATAGCTTTGCGACCGTCTGATAAAACGACGTCAATTTCATCAGCGGTGTTGACGACATGATTGTTGGTGATGATGTAACCGTCCGGGCTCACAATAACGCCAGAACCCAGGCTGGATTGTTTTTCAGGTTGTGTATTACCATTTTCCTCGAAAAAACGTCTGAATAACGGATCTTTAAGCAGAGGATTGATGCGCTTGATTTCTTTGGTGGTGAAAATATTCACAACCGAAGGCATGGCGATTTTGGCTGCTTCACGATAACTAACCGGTGCAGCTGTGTTTGCCGGGGCTTCCAGAACCGGTATGGTAGCGGTTGAGGATAAGTGCGCTTTTCCGGAGGTAGGCAGCTTGTTTAGCCACTCCGGTTTTAAGGTGTTTACAATGAATAGGATAGCCAGGCATATGGTTGCTGCCTGAGCGAATAATAACCAGAGTCGTCGCATAAAATTTTATAAGTGAGAGTTGAAAAATGAAAGAAAATCGAATGGAAAAAAACTCGACATCAGAAGGTACAGTAAATAGGGATGAACTGAGCCGATTTCTAGCTGAACAATTACAGATTTCTAAAATAAATGATTATTGTCCAAATGGCTTGCAGGTGGAAGGCGTGGCGCAAATAAAAGTGCTGGTTAGTGGTGTAACTGCCAGTTTGGCGTTGATTGAGGCGGCGATCGCATTGAAGGCCGATGCGCTGTTAGTTCATCATGGCTATTTTTGGCGTGGTGAGAATCCCTGTCTGGTGGGGCAAAAATATCAGCGTATCAAAAAATTAATCAATAACAATCTGAATCTCTACGCTTATCATTTGCCGCTGGATGTACACCCGGAATGGGGAAATAACGCGCAATTAGCCAGACAGCTAGAATTTGTTACCGAAGGTACGTTTTTAGAACAAGGGGTTGCTTGCTTTGGTCGTACAACCAATCCCACTCTTCGTACGGTGGGGGACTTGAGTCGTTGGATAGAGAGCCGTTTGGGGCGCGTGCCATTACTCGTCGGACCGCCAGATCAGCCGTTGGGCCGCATTGCCTGGTGTACCGGGGCTGCGCAAAATTATCTGTCTGATGCGATAAACGCAGGCGCTACTGTTTACTTATCCGGGGAAATTTCAGAACCAACTGTGCATCTGGCGCGCGAGTCTGGCGTGGCTTATCTGGCTTGCGGTCATCACGCAACGGAGAGATATGGAGTGCAGGCGCTGGGTCAGGCAATCACGGAACAATTTGGCATTGTTCACCATTTTGTTGATATACCGAACCCAGTCTGAGGAGATTCAAATCACTTTTTTAAATTGTCACGAATTTCACGCAATAAAAGTACGTCTTCCGGAGTTGGTGCTGGCGCAGCCGCTTCTTCTTTTCTGACGATATTCACCAGTCGCACCATCTGGAAAATAATAAATGCCAATATCAAAAAGTTGATGACAATGGTTAAAAAATTGCCGTATGCAAGTACCGCACCTAATTTTTTAGCCTCAATCAGCGTTAAACCGGACGCCTGATGATTCAGCGCAAAATAATAATTAGTGAAATCAAGACCGCCAAAGATTTTTCCAACAACCGGCATGATGATGTCCTGTACTAGAGAATCGACAATTTTTGCGAACGCCGCACCAACAATAACCCCGACCGCCAAATCCACAACATTGCCGCGCGTGATGAACGTTTTAAATTCTTGCATCATTGCCATGCTTTATCTCCATTTTGCTGTTGACTAAAAGTAGGTTCTTGTAGGGTGGGCACAAAAACGTACCCACCCTACCAAGTTAGCGCTTACCCGACGAAATCCGGCAATTACTTGCCCTCATTTCAAGGTTTTACTTTAATTAAGGCTCCGGCTCCATTATAATTTCGGGTTGCTAATAATTAACGAATCAGTATTGCAGTAGTTTTCGACGAAGTCATTTGATTTTTTTTAATAAATTTTTCAACAAATAAGCATTGACGAATGGGGTTGGTATGAGTAACCGAAGTGATAAAAATCAGGTCGGGCAGCAGGTCGGGCAACAGGTCGATTCTGGCCGTCGCGGCTTGCTCGTCGCGACATGTGCGATGGGTGGCGTTGCTGGCCTGGCTACAACGGGAGCATTTGTAAGTACATTTCAACCGTCTGATCGCGCTAAAGCCGCGGGCGCGCCGGTTGAAGTTGACATATCCACTTTGACCCCAGGTCAGATGACTGTTGCTGAATGGCGCGGTAAGCCAGTCTGGATACTCAAACGTACGCCTGAAATGATGGCGAGTTTGAATGTCACGCAAGGCGAAGTAGCTGATCCGGATTCGTTAAAACCTTACACCATGCCTTTGCCTGACTACTGTGAAAAACAAAGCCGCTCACGTAAAGATCATAAAGATGTGTTGATTGCTATCGGCATTTGTTCGCACTTGGGTTGTTCGCCCAGTTCCAAATTTACACCAGGGCCTCAGCCCTCGTTACCGGATAACTGGGTAGGCGGATTTTTATGTCCATGCCACGGTTCTACATTTGATCTGTCTGGTCGCGTGTTTAAAAACAAACCAGCGCCGGAAAATTTAGATGTACCAAGGTTTATGTTTCTTTCCGATACGAAAATCGTCATCGGCGAAGACGAGAAAGGTCAGGCTTAATCATGGCGTTCGTTGAAAAGAAACTTCCGGCAGATGCACCAGCAATTGACAAAGCGCTCAATTGGATAGACTCACGTTTTCCATTAACAAAACTGTGGAACGACCAATGGGGCCAATATTACGCACCAAAGAATTTTAATTTTTGGTACATCTTTGGTTCATTAGCGATGTTTGTATTGGTGATTCAAATCGTCACCGGCATCATCCTCGTGATGCACTACAAACCAGACGCCGCTCTGGCGTTTGCTTCTGTTGAATACATCATGCGCGAAGTGCCCTGGGGTTGGTTGGTGCGCTATATGCACTCAACTGGCGCCTCGGCGTTTTTCATCATTGTTTATCTGCATATGGCACGAGCCCTGATGTATGGCTCGTATCGCAAACCGCGCGAATTAGTCTGGTTATTTGGTTTTGCCATTTTCCTGTGTCTGATGGCTGAAGCATTTTTCGGTTATCTGCTGCCCTGGGGGCAAATGTCATACTGGGGCGCGCAAGTTATTGTTAACTTATTTGGCGCAATTCCTTTCATCGGCCCTGATTTATCGTTATGGATACGCGGAGATTACGTTGTTTCCGACGCGACGCTGAATCGCTTCTTCTCATTCCACGTGATTGCGATTCCCCTGGTGTTGTTAGGTTTGGTCGCCGCACATTTAATCGCCTTGCATGAAGTCGGTTCCAATAATCCGGACGGTATTGAAATTAAAGATACTTTAGATGCGGACGGTCATCCGGTTGACGGCATCCCTTCGAACCCTTATTACACATCGCATGACCTTTTCGGGGTGACGGTTTTCCTGGTGTTGTTTAGTGCTGTCATCTTTTTTGCGCCGGAAATGGGCGGCTACTTCCTCGAGTACAACAACTTTCTTCCGGCCGATTCACTGAAAACACCGTTGCACATCGCGCCAACCTGGTATTTCACGCCGTTTTATTCCATTTTGCGTGCAACAACGAGTGACTTTTTATATGTGGTACAAGCCGGCATTGCCGCTTACGTTGCGCTGGTTTATTTAAAATCCAATTTGTCTGCCATCACCAAAGCAGCTATTGCTGCCGTGGGTTTGCTGATAATTATTGGCATGATGCCGGCCGTCTTAGAGGCTAAATTTTGGGGCGTGGTTTTGTTTGGTGCGTCGGTCATGATTTTGGCTGGCTTGCCCTGGCTGGATTGTTCACCGGTGAAATCGATACGTTATCGTCCGGACTGGCACAAAACGGTGCTGATCGTGTTTGCAATTGCGTTTGTAATCCTGGGTTATCTGGGAGTACAACCACCTTCACCGGTGTTTAACGCGGTTTCACAAGTTTGTACGGTGCTTTACTTTGCTTTCTTCTTGTTAATGCCGTGGTGGAGTGCGAAAGGGACATTTAAGCCAGTGCCACAACGCGTTACATTCAAGCCTCACTAGCAGTTAAAAGATAGAAGAAAGGGATAGAAGAAATGAAATTTTTGAAAAACTCAATTAGCACCATCGTCGCTACTTTGGTTTTGTTGCCAGTGTTAACGATGGCAAATGAAAGTGAATTCCCACTCGACCATGCACCGGATCGTTCCAACAACATGGCAGCATTGCAAAACGGCGCAAAACTGTTTGTGAACTACTGCTTAAATTGCCATTCAGCTGCTGCCATGCGTTACAGTCGGTTAACAGATCTGGGTTTAACGGATGATCAGATTAGAAATAATTTGTTGTTAGCCAGCGATAAAGTCGGCAATTTAATGACGATCAATTTATCGGCTAAAGACGCAAAAGAATGGTTTGGCGTTGCTCCGCCAGATTTATCCGTCATTGCCCGCGCTAAGTCATCCAGTGCTGGTAGTGGCGCTGACTGGTTATATACCTATCTTCGCAGTTATTACAAAGACGATACGCGCCCGACTGGTTGGAACAATATGGTATTCCCAAGTGTCGCAATGCCACACGTCTTATGGGAATTGCAGGGAGTGCGAAATGCTAAGTTTGTGGAAGTGGAAGATGCACATGGATCAGGCAAAAAAACTACGACGTTTTCTAAATTTGAAACGGTGGTTCCAGGCCAATTAACAGAAGTTGAATACGACAACAACGTAGCCGACCTGGTCGCCTATTTGAGTTGGATGGCTGAACCGGCACAAAATACACGTAAGCGTTTAGGCGTTTGGGTATTGATGTGGTTGAGCGTATTGAGTTTTCTGGCATGGCGTTTAAATGCTTCTTACTGGAAAGAAGTTAAGTAACTAAGTTGAGTAAATAAGTTAAGTAAATACGTAGGTTGGGCTAACGCTGTAACAACTAAACAGCACAGCCCGACATTTTTCCGCACAGTGTTGGGCTACGCTGTTTAGTTGATGCGGCTTTAGCCCAGCCCCCAGGGTGAGAAATCTCACCCGATTTGTTTTTAAGGACTGCAAAAATGATGGTTCTCTATTCGGGCACGACTTGTCCATTTTCTCAACGTTGTCGTTTGGTGTTATTTGAAAAAGGCATGGATTTTGAAATCCGTGACGTAGATCTCTTCAATAAACCTGAAGATATTTCAATCATGAATCCGTACGGACAAGTGCCGATTCTCGTTGAGCGTGATTTGATTTTGTACGAATCAAATATCATTAATGAATACATTGATGAGCGCTTCCCGCATCCGCAACTGATGCCGGCAGATCCGTTAATGCGTTCACGTGCGCGATTGATGCTGTTTAATTTTGAAAAAGAATTATTCATTCATGTTCATACGTTGGAAAATGATAAATCAGGTAATACAAGCAAATTGTTAGAAAAAGCGCGTGCAGAAATTCGTGATCGCTTAACAACTTTGGCTCCGTTATTTCTCAAAAATAAATACATGTTGGGTGAAGAGTTTTCGATGCTGGATGTGGCGATTGCACCTTTGCTCTGGCGCCTGGATCATTACGGCATTGAAATTTCAAAAACGGCAGCACCGTTATTGAAATACGCCGAGCGCATCTTTTCACGTCCGGCCTATATTGAAGCATTAACACCGTCAGAAAAAGTAATGAGGCGCTAATCAGCCGGTAGGCTGGGATGTAATCCCAGCATCAACGCATACGCAATCTGGCAATTTGAATGCATTGCATTGAAAAATTCTCCGGCATAGCAGAGGCTGATGCTGGGATTACATCCCGGCCTACGAAGCGGACGTAAAAATAAGCGATAGGAAAAGTAACAGAAAGCAGTGAGTAAATTATGTCAGCAACTATCTCGACCAAACCTTATCTATTACGCGCCATCTATGAATGGTGCACAGACAATCGCTACACGCCTTACATTGCCGTCAAGGTGCAAGAGCAAGTGCATGTGCCGATGGAGTTTGTCCGTGATGGCGCTATTGTGTTGAATATTTCTTTCGACGCGACTAAAGATTTGAAAATGGACAATGAAGCGATTTTTTTCAAAGCACGTTTTGGTGGAGTGGAAAGCGAAGTTTATGTTCCGGTTGGCGCTGTCGCGGCTATTTATGCAGGTGAAAATAGTCAGGGCATGGCATTTGATGTAGTTGCTGAAACCGCTGCTGATAGCGCTGATAAAAAAGAGCCTGCCCAGGCACCGGCAAGTGAAAAGCCGGCTATCAGTCTGGCGGTAACAAACCCGCAAAATTCCCCGGCGCCGGATCCGCAAAAACCAAAAGAAGGCAGAAAAAAACCTGGTCTTACCGTTATAAAATAAGTTAGAATATCGATCTCACAAATTGCCGACTTAGCTCATCTGGTAGAGCACCTGACTTGTAATCAGGGGGTGGCGGGTTCAAGTCCTGCAGTCGGCACCAATAGAATCAAGCACTTAGCCCAGTTTATTTGACTGGGCTTTGTTGTTTCTGGAGTTTGAATTGGTCTGTGTACCCACTGTGTACCCCAATTTGGTAAATGCTCAGCGACTTGCAGCAAACCCAGCGCCATGAAAAACCCAATTGGCGAATTGCTCATGGGGAGGTGTTGAACCCAACTTGTATGGATTGGTGCATGAAGTCTATTAATGCAGTCTGTTTTAAAACTTACTTTGAATTTCCTTTAGGTGTGAGAGAGCGCAAATGAATACCCCCCGACCTATTAGCACACTGGCACAAGCCGTTAGATGGATGACCGAATCAACAGACACCGAATGGACAGGTGACAGTTTGCTGGATTTCATTTTTAAGAAAATGTCGGTGGAACCCACCACGAGTCCAACGAAACAGAAGAAGGACAGCGGGTCGCGTGACCTTACGCCGATTTTTTTATATTTCTCACTTCCCCCAACGGCGGGCGCAGTTTCTCGTTATCGGGATGATACCTTAGGGTTAAAGACCACAAAATGGGAACGGGGGAAACGTTATTGCTGCCATTGAGGAAGCCCAAACACGTCAATGCCCTGCAGCAACACGGAGCATTAGAACTACCTTATCCTCTCTTAAGTGGGTCACGGGACGGTTCTCAGGGGTTCTGGATTGATGCGGACACAGCGCCAATTATCACACCGGACTCATTACGGATTTTTGCCCGTAACCTAGTCGCGCTTGCATATGGCTTTGACGGTGGACCGGGAATGAAAGCGGAAGCCTTGGGAGTCTTGAGAAGATTAGCTATCAAATGTGAAAAACCACCACCGCCAGAAGTACGATTAAGTAATAAAGGTTCTGCTCCTATTTCTGGCTGGTTAAATAAAGCACCCCGGCGCTCAGACTGGATTCTATATCTCAACCTGCCCGACTTGGCGTTGTGGGAAGCTATTGCGCTATCTCTAAACATTTTGCCGTCGCCGGACATGAGGGAAAGAATTAACAAAGACTTCGACAACCGTCTGCGTATCGCCTTGGCACACTTGGGACCGACTGGAGAACTCAGGCATGTAGCCTAGACAAATCGTGAAGGGCTCCCCGCGTACGCCTTGCTGATATTGCGCGCTTAGCCGAGTTTTGCACCCCGAACTGGGAATTGCCGCCCGAGTTCCCAACCGCCACTGTTCCGGTTTCTACTGTTAGTTCGCCTACAGTTGTAAGTGAAACTATAAAAGCCGACTTACCCACTGACGCTATCAAATCAAAGCAAAGTTTGAGTGACAAAGAGGCTCGGCAATTGTCGGTATCTGGGCTGCCTGACTGGGTCGAATCTGCACGTGAAATTGCGAAGGAATACATCGACCGACACAAATTGAATGACTTGTACCCTACACAAAATGATGTGTGTGGCTACGTTGAAAAAGAAATGCGCATAAAAAAAATATCTGGTGCACATGGCACGCCACTTAAGGCCGAATACATAAAGCGTAACGCAATCCAGAGCAAGTGGTGGCAGGAAAATAAGCCATAGAATTAATGGGAAACGTGGGAAATTTGTGGGAAAAATATTTCCCATAATTTCTAAATTGCCGAAAGCTAGCGCCCGTGAGGGTTTGCTGGCTTTTTCTTTTTTTGTTTACGGGAAAATTTCCCAGTATTGAAGTGACTTCCATAGCGAAACACATCGTTTCGCATCAACTTGGGGGTTATTTATGAACACAGAACAGTTAGCTGCATTACTTCATTTACAAGCAAGGACAATCAGAAGGCGTTTCAACCAAACCGGTTCCTATTATGGTTTGCGTCCAACAAAACTACCCAACCGGTTTTTAATTTGGCCCGCCGATTCAATCGAAAGATTGAGTGGAGGCCGTTAATGGACAAAGGCCAACTCCCCATGTTTGCGGAATTGACCCTTGACGCTGACCTCCAAGATTTTACCGCAAAATCCACCTCTAAATTCACCGGTACGGAAAACCCGCGACATCTGCGCGTCATTCGCTCATTATTGATTCGAGAACGAACGCGTGAAGAAATTGACCGTATCGCAGGCGCGTCAAATGGGCCTGAATTAATTGCCGAATTGCGCCGCCGTGGGTTAAATATTCCCTGTAAAAGGGTGCATGGCATCGACCGCGATGGTTACCCTACTAAATATGGCGTGTATGAGTTCGACGAGGACGACCGCCGCAAGCTCGAAACATGGCTACGTCAGCGCAATGCGAAGGGCAAAGCATGAGCCGCCCTGCAATGACAGATAACGTACTTTTTTACGCTTCCCTTGCGGATGCGTTCGCCAGCGTTGCCATGACCTACCCCGATAAGAACATCGAGCCGGGCGAGCTGGTTCGATTCTCTACGGATGACAAACCCAGCGACACTGCCGGATGGTGCAAGCTGTTTTCGGATGGTGTTGGTGCTGCCTTCGGTTGCCATCGTGAGGGAACGTCGTTTAGCTGGCAACAGCGAGACGGTAACGCGCCACCGCCCAGCAAACAGGAACGCCAAGACGCACGCGTTAAGCTTGAGCAGGCACGGCAACAGGCCGAACGCGAACGCGAGGCGCAATATGCCCGCGCTGCTGAAAATGCCTCTCGTATCTTGGGCAAGACTGTTGCACTTGACCCTGCACATGGCTATGTAACCCGCAAAGGCATCGAGCCTTTCAATACTTGCCAACATCCTGATGGCTCTGTGACGCTACCGGTATTTGCTGCCGATGGGACTCTGCAAAGCCTTCAATTCATTGGTGCGGATGGAGGGAAACGGTTCCTGTCTCAAGGCAAGATGAAGGGAGGCCGGTTATTTATCGGTGAACCTGTCAATGGAAAGCCGTTATTTCTTGCCGAAGGATGGGCGACCGCTTGCAGTATTCGCGAAGCGAACGGCGAAACAAGGCCAGTAAGTCGTAATCTGTAGGGCGTAATAGCGCAGCGTATTACGCCGCATGCTTAATCAACGTAGCTGTGTCGTCATTTACTACTGCCCATCCAATTTGAAGAATAAATTCGTTCCACAACCAGGCGGCGAAAAGTGGAATAGCGCCACATATTACTTTTCTCACTGAACTTATGCTAAAAGAATTAATAATTCAAACTCGTCGATAACTGGATATTTGTCGTCTTTTTGGAATACATACGGCGTAATACGCTGCGCTATTACGCCCTACTACAGATTGCGACTTACTGGCCTTACAGATTGCAACTTACTGGCCTTGACGCCACATCGAACCAACACATGCGTGACCGGTTTTTAACCGTGGCGCTTTATCCGGAATCCAAACCTCAGACACCCTGGATTCGTCTGCGGGGACGCTGGTTGCAACAAGCCGGCTTTACGCAGCACAGCCGTATCCGGGTGCGGGTGATGATGGACTGTCTGGTGATTATCAGGGAGGTTGATTTGTAATCTCTTTCTTTAGCTGCTAAAAAGCAGCAACTAAAAAAGAAGATCAACAGAAATTGGATTACGCAGCAGGTAGTCCAGCACAGCCTGCGGGCTGGAATACATGCGGCGTAATACGCTGTGCTATTACTCCCTACAGATTGCGACTTACTGGCCTTGCCTGAGTAGAGACATTACCCGCAAAATCCGCCGCACCATTTCTCATTGCATCAATCTCAGCCTGGCTTAATGGTCTGTTCGGCAATATTCCTGCCGCACATTCTGCCGTTGCACATTTAGCTGTAGGCATCGTCAGTCGCATAAAACAGATACTGCCCATTACCGATAGATAAATTAGGGCCGGTAGCAGCATATTCTGATTGCAGCGTGTGTAGAAAAGATAGGGCACGTTGTAACCCAAATTATTATCAACCAGATTCTGTGCTGTATTGGCGAGTACGGATGTGGCGGCAGTAATCTGGTCTTGCATTGGATTATCGGTGCCATACATTTTTTGGCAAAACGCCTGGTGTTGTCTTTGATCATTTTTTCTTCTGTCGGATGTAGCTGCCGGTTGTGTTCAACCAGCAGCTAAAGTAAAAAAATTAACACCACAGCGAGTTAAACCATGAGCGATAAAATCACGGCGATGCCAACATCTACACCTACACCACTGGTTCAAATCGAAAGCCGCATTCAACTTATTCGCGGCTATAAAGTTATGATTGATGCCGATCTGGCGCAACTCTATGGCGTGCCAACCAAACGACTTAATGATCAAGGCCAGTAAGTCGTAATCTGTAGGGCGTAATAGCGCAGCGTATTACGCCGCATGCTTAATCAACGTAGCTGTGTCGTCATTTACTACTGCCCATCCAATTTGAAGAATAAATTCGTTCCAGAACCAGGTGACGAAAAGTGGAATAGAGCCACACATTACTTTTCTCACTGAACTTATGCTAAAAGAATTAATAATTCAAACTCGTCGATAACTGGATATTTGTCGTCTTTTTGGAATACATACGGCGTAATACGCTGCGCTATTACGTCCTACCTACAGATTGCGACTTACTGGTCTTATATTTAAAAAGAATAACCAAACAATACGAAGACCCACACACTTACGATTATGACAAATCCCAATACAATTAAAATTGTATAGATAAATTTTTCTCTTGAAGAATATTGAGCATAAATTTGTCCGCGTGTTTTTGTAAATGCATCTTTCAGTCGCTCACGATATGGTTTCTTAAAATAGTCATCAGTCATTTTTCTGAAACTTTCTGAGGTTTAAATCCATAGTTTATAGGAGCGACTCCAGCACCTGGCGAAGTTGAAATTCCTAATTCACTGGCTGTTCTTCCCCCATATCCCTGATTGATACCTCCACCTGCATTCACGAATGGAATCGGAGTAGGAACATATCCGCCAGCCCAAAGGCCTGCCCCTTGTAAAAAATCATTTGTTGATTTTGCGCTTCCTCCGCCAATTATTGAACCTGCGGTTAAAGACACACTTGGAATAATTGAATATGCAGGATAGTTGCGTGATAAACCAAATGAACCGTAGACAGTACCATCGTGTAAATTGACCGTAAAACCACCAGAAGCAACATAAACATTGCCTTGAAATGAAACATAATCAAATCCGCTTCCCGGTCTTCCCTGCGGAATACACTCAGCAGAAATACATGGATTGATTGGGTTGTAAGGATTATTCGCCGAAAAGATATTGCCATTAGACGGCGTACCTACCGGTGTTTTAATAATCGAATCTGCAATGCCTTTATCTACCGTGCCGCTATTGATATACGGTGAACTCTTCTGTTCCGGTGCTGCATAAAACAGATACTGCCCGTTACCGATAGATAAATTAGGACTGATTGCGGCATATTCTGATTGCAGTGTGTGTAAAAAAGATTCCGCATGTTTTGAATAGGGCACGTCATAACCCAAATTGTTATCCGTCAGATTTTGCGCCGTATTGGCAAGCAGCGACGTAGCTGCGGCAACCTGATCCGGTGTCGGATTATCTGTGCCGTACATTTCTTTGGCAAAGCGTGCCGCATTATCTTTGATTAATTCGGTTTCCTTCGGATGCAACTGCCGGTTGTTGGCCTCCACATTCACCCCCGCAGCCAGTCCCGCTCCACCGCCCACCAATGCACCTAATGCACCAGCGCTCACCTGTTGCAAACCTTGTGCTACTTCTTTTGGCAAGCCCATCTGATCAATAGCACTGCCGATGGTATTCATAGCAGTAGCAGAGGTGAAGGCTCCTGCTGCACCTGCCAGTCCGCCGGTTAAGGCACCCGTGGCAGTGTGTAGTGCTACCCGATATTCGCCGCCTTCTTTCCACTTGGCCGCTTCGGCGGGATCGGTATTTTCCAGCTCCTTTACTTTGTCGTTCGCGTAGGTACCAATCCGCTCGGCCGCTGCCTGACCAAATGCGGCCGTGATTTGCGCACCGGCATTCACCTGATCTTTCAACTGCTGCGCGTCCCAGTCTTTAGTCAGGCTGCCAGAGCCGGTGCCGGTGGTGATGTCCTTGTTGATGCTGGCCACCGTCTCTGCTGCAGTTTTACCGGTAAGCGACTGTTGTTTCAGGTCATCCGTAATGGCGATTCCAGTGCCGTTCGCATTGCCGCTGATGCCGCTGTATGTAGTGCTCTGGCTGCTGCCGTCTTTGCTGGAGAAACCGGCAGAGGTACCACTCATGCCACCGGTAAAGCTGGCGACTTGGACACTGTCACTCTGAGCAGTCTGGGCTGTACCAGATTCATTTTTACCGGCGCTCATGCCAATACCCCAGCTGCTGGCTTCGTAGTTGCTGTGGTTTTGCAACTCGCTCTGAGTCAGGGTGCCACTGGCGTTGGCGGTAATACCAAAAGCCAGGCCGTTAGATCCATAGGTTGCGGCAACGCCGATAGCAGCACTGCTGGATGAACTGATGCTGTGCTGACTGTTGCTGTTTTGTGCTGCTTGTGCACCCTGAACAACCGCGTTGGCGGCAACTGCTGTGCCGAGGACTTTCATCCGTGCGTCATCTGTCTTGCTGGTGGCGTCACTCATTTGTCTGACTGTGTTTGTACCGCCGCGATAATCGGTGCGCTGATGGCCAGCGTTAAACCACTTTGCTCGAACCGGTTGTCTTCGGTACCACTGTGGGTATCGTTGACCGCGTTGATGTCGATGGTTTTAGCGACCACGTTGGTATCACCCTGAACTGCCAATACGTTGCTGCCAGTTTGCGTATAGGCGTTACCAGCCTGAATGTTGACGTGGCCGTTAGTGGAGCCAACGGTGCTGGCCGTGTGTGTGGTGCTTTTGCTGGTTTGAGTGTTTTGCTTTTCCTGATCGCCGACAATGATGCCGATACCGCTACTGGCGATCATCAGCCCCGATTTCTGTTCCTGTTTGTCGTAGTAGTTGCTGGCGGTGTTTTGCGCAGCGGTGATCGTTACGTCGTTGCTGGGGGCTAAGTTCATGCTGCGGGTAGAGACGATTGATGATCCAGACTCGTCGATCATTGGACATTTATCCTCTTTTTGAAATACATGCGGCGTAATACGCTGCGCTATTACACCCTACAGATTGCAACTTACTGGCCTTATTTCTCTTTTTAGCTGCTTAAAAGCCGCTTCACAACCCTGCGTAATCAGTGGGGTTGGGAGCGGCTTTTTTTAGGTTTACAGAAGAGGAAAGAACGACGGCATCCCACGTGGGATTACGTGTTAACGGTGAAGATGATTTTTCCTTCGCCGCTAACAGCAGCAACTAAAAAAAGCCGCACAACATTTCCTGGCAGTGACAGGGCTTGGGTGAGGCTTTTTTGTTTTTAAAAAAGAAGATCAACAGAAATTAGATTACGTAGCAGGTAGTTCAGCGGGCTTGAATATATGCGGCGTAATACGCTGCGCTATTACGCCCTACAGATTGCGACTTACTGGCCTTGCATTACAACCCTGCACCGACTTGCGAACGGCACAAATTAAATACTCCTGATAATCCTAAACTCATAAATACACCAGTCCAACTAAACCCATTAAATTCCTTATACCAAAACCAAAAAAATAAAAGTACTGCTAAAAATATAGTAGATTTCAACCAATAAAAAAATTTATCACGGAATGAGTTTTTCACTTTTCGACCAAAAATAATGTAGGTTACACATAAGGAGGCTAATGTTATTGCAATAATTCCGACTTCAAGACTCATTTCTCACCTCTAACCATATTCCAAGTGTTCTTTGCACCCCACCAAGGATTGGTTGCTGAGTCCAATAAAGGATCAACCGATCCACCTAAAGGTGTTTCATTACCAATTGAGATACCGACTTGTTTCCCTCCAAAAATAGTTCCTGATTGTGTAACCGAAAGAACTGTACTTTGAATCCAAGAATTTGATCCACTTGCCCAAGCTGTAAGTTCACTGCCATAAATTCCACCCAGAATACCGCCATAAGCCGAGCCAATAGCGTCAGCTGTAGTAACTGGACTACCAGTTGCATAATTCACTGCTAATGAAAAACCTAAACCTTTTGCTGCAGCACTACATACGGTAGGTCCTGCCAACAAACAGGCAGTATTAACAAGAGCTGTTTTTCCAATCCGTTCCGAGACAATATTTTTATTACGCAATTCTTGATCAGTTAATCCTGTCCCCAACTGCGCTTGCCCTGCATCATATGCCCCCTGATTTGGTGCAATAAATTGCTTGTTGTAATCGTTATTCGCATACTGCGGATCGTTTTTGTAGCCATCGCAATTCAGCAACTGACAACCGACCAGACTACGAATTTCATAGTCATGTTTTCCACCTGAAGCATCCGCTGTTTGTTTATCAGAATTACGCTGTAGCTCAGCAACGATACGTCCTTCAGCTTCGACTTCACTGATCCCTAATTTTTGGGCGACCAGTTTGGCATTTTTCTTCGCCATATCATATTCAGATTGATGAAGCTGCCGGTTGTTGGCTATGGAGGTTTACCAGCCAAAGATATTCTTGAGCACAACATAACCGATAAACCCCACAATCGCTAAAAACACTATCCACCAAAGGATTCTTTGCAAGGGGGTCTTCGGTGTCGAATTTATCGAAATTCCCATGATTTCACCATTTCAAGCCAGTATTACCTTGTTTAACAGAATATCCTAAACCAAAAGTGGCAGGATTATTAATTTTTACTGGACTTACACCAGCTCCAATGCCAACAACTGTGGCTGTTCCATTGCCCTTGGAAACAACCACACCACCACCAATACCAGCATAACCAGCTGAACCATTACCAGCGTATCCATCTGTAAAATTATTTGTTTGACCTGGCTTCACACTGTCCGTATTTAGCCAACCAAAAGATACGTTCGCACCTCCGCTAACTGGATTTGGAACGCCCAAATTGACACCACTACCCATATAAGAATTACCATCTCGAGTGAAGGTACCCCAGACACTACCAACATAATAGTCAAGCTGGAAGTTGACAAAATCGGGACCTCTAAAACCAGCAGTCGGGAGTATTGTGGACGGTTGGTACACAACGGAAACAGATGAGTTAGTGGCCGTATTTTTTACAATAAAGGCCTGTAGTGACGAATCTGCGGGCGGCAACGCTTGTGCCCAAACTTGCTGCCCTGCCTGATTTACACCGAATGACTGCCACTCTGTTCCGTCCTGCGGTTTATCACCAATAGCCATCCTGTTGCCACCAGAATCTATTTTTCCCTCTGTCTGTTTGTCCATTTGTGCAAGCTGGTTATTAATATCCGTCTCAGTAACAGATGAACCATCTTCTTTGGTTACCCCTTTTTCTTTTGCTAAGGCTGCGAGCCGTTTTGCTTGTGCTTTGTCATCTTCATGAAGCTGCCGGTTGTTGGCCTCGACATTCACCCCCGCAGCCATTCCCGCTCCACCGCCCACCAAACCACCCAATGACCCGGCAGCAACCTGGCTTAAGCCTTGCGCCACTTCTTTGGGTAAGCCCATTTGCTCGATTGCTTCACCGATTATGGGCATTGCCGTGGCGGAGGTGAACGCTCCTGCTGCTCCTGCCAGTCCGCCGGTTAAGGCACCCGTGGCAGTGTGTAGTGCTACCCGATATTCGCCGCCTTCTTTCCACTTGGCCGCTTCGGCGGGATCGGTATTTTCCAGCTCCTTTACTTTGTCGTTCGCGTAGGTACCAATCCGCTCGGCCGCTGCCTGACCAAATGCGGCCGTGATTTGCGCACCGGCATTCACCTGATCTTTCAACTGCTGCGCGTCCCAGTCTTTAGTCAGGCTGCCAGAGCCGGTGCCGGTGGTGATGTCCTTGTTGATGCTGGCCACCGTCTCTGCTGCAGTTTTACCGGTAAGCGACTGTTGTTTCAGGTCATCCGTAATGGCGATTCCAGTGCCGTTCGCATTGCCGCTGATGCCGCTGTATGTAGTGCTCTGGCTGCTGCCGTCTTTGCTGGAGAAACCGGCAGAGGTACCACTCATGCCACCGGTAAAGCTGGCGACTTGGACACTGTCACTCTGAGCAGTCTGGGCTGTACCAGATTCATTTTTACCGGCGCTCATGCCAATACCCCAGCTGCTGGCTTCGTAGTTGCTGTGGTTTTGCAACTCGCTCTGAGTCAGGGTGCCGGTGGTGAAGTTATTCTTGTTCTGATCGATGGCGTTTTGCGTGCTGGCAATGACTGCACCTTTTAAATCGGTATTGCCTTTGACGTTGAGCTGAAATCCACCATCGCCGGCGGCAATGCCCGTTTGTTCACCCACACTTTGATAGTCACCGCTGACTTTAGTTTGCCCGGCATTGACGGAACCGGCTACGCCGTAGCCCACTGTAATGCTGCCACCGATGTTTTCGTCTTTGCTGTCGTATTTGCTGGTGTCTTGCAGACTTTCCATGTTGAGGTTGCCGCCTATCTGGCCGATGACCTGATTGGCGGTGACTACCGCGCCTTTGAGGGTGGTGTCACCTCCCGAGACGATGATGAGTTGTTTGCCGGCATTGACATGCGTGTTCGTGTAACTGGTGTCATCCCCATCGGCATTACCCCGGCTGCCACTGGCGTTGGCGGTAATACCAAAAGCCAGGCCGTTAGATCCATAGGTTGCGGCAACGCCGATAGCAGCACTGCTGGATGAACTGGTGCTGTGCTGACTGTTGCTGTTTTGTGCTGCTTCCAGATTGATCGCGCCATCGCTGATTAATGCAACGTTATTACCGGCGTCGATGTTACTGCCAATGACGTTAATGTGATTATCCTTGCCGCTGCCGGTGGCAATCAGATTGACATTACCGCCAGCGGTAATGTTGGAACCCTGGGCGGTACTACTGGCGTATTCGCTGTGGCTTTTGCTCTGGCTGTTGCCAACGGTGAGTGAAATGGTGACACCTTCGGTCGGGTTTTGTGCGGCTTGTGCACCCTGAACAACGGCGTTGGCGGCAACTGCTGTGCCGAGCACTTTCATCCGCGCGTCATCTGTTTTACTGGTGGCATCACTCATTTGTCTGACCGTTTGTACGGCCGCGATAACCGGTGCGCTGATGGCCAGCGTTAAACCACTTTGTTCAAACCGGTTGTCTTCAGTGCCACTGTGCGTGTCGTTGACGGCGTTGATGTCGATGGTTTTAGCAACCACATTGGTGTCACCCTGAACTGCCAACACGTTGCTGCCGGTTTGCGTATAAGCATTGCCGGCCTGAATGTTGACGTGGCCGTCAGTGGAACCAACGGTGCTGGCCGTGTGCGTGGTGCTTTTGCTGGTTTGAGTGTTTTGCTTTTCCTGATCGCCGACGGTGATACCGATGCCGCTACTGGCGATCATCAGCCCCGATTTCTGGTCCTGTTTGTCGTAGTAGTTGCTGGCGGTGTTTTGTGCAGCGGTGATCGTGACGTTGTTGCTGGCGGCTAAGTTCATGTCGTTGGTAGAGACGACATTGCTGCCCAGGATGTTCAGGTCATGTCCGGCCGCCATCGTGACTTTGTCGCCGGAGAAGGTACTCGCGATGGCCTGTTGGGTATTGCCTTTGTCGATGATGTCGAGTTGTTGTGAACTCAGAAGGCCGCTTGATTCCGTATGGACTTTATTGTCATGACCGGTCGTTTGCTGACCGGCGTTGATGTTGATGTCACGCCCGGCCACGGCCGTGATTTGTTTGTCGGAATTGACATAGCTGGCAGTGGCGTTGAGATCCTGTCCGGCCGCCAGAACCAGGTTGCTGCCGCTGGTGATTTGCGACCCCACAGTTTGCGTGGTATCGGCGTTGAGATGTCCTCCTTTACCAAAGTCCACATGCAGTGCGTCTTTGGTGGTGACGGTGCCAATGTTCAGATTATTTCCTGCGGCAATGGTGGCGTCGCCGGTGGTGTTGATGTTGGCTGCATTGAGGTTGGTGTCCCGGCCACTTTGCACGGTGAGTTGATCCGCGTTAATGGTGGCGACCTGGCTGATACCGGTGGCGTCTCCGGAGAGACTGTGTACGGTGTTGGTGCTGCTGGCGATGTTGACATCGCGACCGGCTGAGAGACCGGCCTGATTCGCATTGATCGTGCCGCTGCTGTTGATGTCATTGTCAGCGATCAGGATTACCGTACCGCTGCCGTTACCATTGTTGTCTTTGTTCCGGCTTTGTATCGTGCCACTGTTGTTAATATCGGCCGCGTTGACAATCAGTTTGTTGCTGGCCTGTAGTGTGCCGCTGTTTTGTACTGTACCTTCGTAAGCCAGACCCATATTTTGTGCAGAGATCAGCGCACCGGTCGGGGTGAGATTTCCCTCCTTAGCATGTGCCAGGTAGACAACGGGTGCTAACACCTGCGTGGTGGAGCCGTCGGGTAATATGACGGTCTGATTAACCATCCACACCATGTCCGTGGTCAGCGCGGCCATTTGTGCGCTGCTTAGTGCAATACCGGGAGTGAGCTGAAACTGTTGCGCGTATTGGATACCGTTATTCATCAGGTCAGCAAACTCGCTTTCATTGCTGTTGTAACCGGCCAGGAACCGCCGGCCGGTTAATTGCATGATCTGGTCTCCGACGAGTTTTTGTTCATAGTAGCCGTCGCCCAAACGTTTTTGCGCGGCAGATGGATTCATGCCTAATCTGCTGAGCATATAGTCGCTGGAGAGAAACGTTTTGTAATTGGTAAAGGCCGGATCGGTTTCGATCAGATACTGCTGCCCTGGTTCGGGATGGACGATAAACAACTGGTTGGTCGGTAGCGTGATATCGGGCAGTTTGCCGTCCGGGGTGGTGAGTGTCTGTCCATCGCCTATGCTCACCGTGTCATTACCGGGTAGCGGGTTGCTGCCGGCATGTTCCCCGTCAGCCGGGTTGGCTAAGCGATCAGGTTGTCCGGTTGGCCAGATGGATAAATCGATGGCAACGTCAGGCGCTCTGCCAACATAACTGGCTGGATCCTGCCAGTCGTTGCATTCTTTTTCGCCAACAGCACCACAACTTTCCGTACTATGAAACCGGACGTGACCCTGCATGGTGGTGGTGATGACACCCTTGGGAGTGTTGTTGTACAGCTCCTGACCTGTGCCGCCAAGACCTAAACCGGCGACGATGATGCTGGCGTTGTTGTTGACGGAATCTACGTTGAGCTGAATATTGCCATTAGCCACAATCTGTCCCGGATCGCTGGAAATCACCTTGGTTTGTGTGACGGTTCTGGTGTAGATGCGTCGGTAGAAGTATTTGTCTTCCCGGCCGTTGATCACGGCGCGGGCGTAGTCGTCTTCATATTCATAAGCACCTTCGGCGGTGGAGACCCAGTTGACACCATCGAAGGAGTAGTCGGTGATTTCTTCTGTGCTGACTAATTCGGTGCCGGTGGCGAAGTGGTTGTTGAGATTGTGTAAATTCGCGGCGCTGATCACCAGATTGCCACCGGCATCGATCGTGGCTGAGCCGTTGACTACACTGCTGGCCTTGCCCGTCGCCTGGTAATTCGCGTCGAGTGCGCCACCGATGAACATATCACCCAGGCTCATGATGCTGGCGTGCTCCCAGTTGGTGATGTTGTCCGCGCCAATGTGTAAGGTGTTGCGTGAGGCGACGATGGCACCAGCGTCGTTCGAGACGCTGAACGCGCCGATGGCGATGTCATCACCGTAAATGCGACCCAGGTTGGTCAGACTATTTTTCGCGATTAAATGGGTGGTTCCCGAATTGATCAGCGCACCGTTTTGGTTGGTGATGTTGGCCGCCGACAGATTCAGTCCTTTGCTGGCCTGAAATAGCCCCTGATTGATGAAATGACCGGTGATACCAAAGTTGAGTATGTTATTCGCACTGATGTTATTACCCACGACATTGGTGTAGTCCCCCTGCAGGGCAATCGTGGCATCGTTGCCGGCGAGGATGGTACCTGCACCCAGTATCGTGGTGGCTGTTAAGTTCAGGTTGCGTGCAGCGGCAACCTGGCCTGCGTTGTTGAAGAAACTGCCAGGCAGATTAATGCGGATGTCGCCAGAAGTGGTGGCGATCTTACCGCTGTCGTTGTTAAGACTGTTTGCGGTGATGTCGATGTCCTGACCGGCTCCAATGTTGCCGGAGCTGTTATCGATGTTACTGGTTGGCTCATCGAGGGTGAGCGTCTGGTCTGCGTAAAGATTGCCGCTGCGATTGGTGAGATAACCGGTCACGCTTAAATTCAGATTTCCTGCCGCGATGGTCTGACCACTGCTGTTATCGAAATTCGCGGTAATGAGGTCAACATCGCCGTTACCGCCGAGTGTGCCGCCCTGATTGTTGATCTGACTGCCGGCGCTAATGGAAGTGGTACCGTTTCCGGCATTGGCGATACGGCCTGTGGTGTTGTCGATAGTATGGGCAGCAATGGTAAGCGTATTGGTGTTGCCGTTGGTTTCTATCCGGCCGTTGCGGTTGATGAGATTACTAATGTTGATGGTTGTGTTGGCATTGCTTTGCAAAGTGCCATTGGTGTTGTTGAACACGCTGTTGACCTTGGTGAACAAGCCGGTATTGTCTGGTGCATTGATCGCGATATCGCCTTCGGCAAAGAGGGTGCCGGTATTGTTATTAATATTGGCGCTGTTTAAAGTGAGACTGCCGTTACTGCCGATAAAACCCTTTCCACTGTTATTGAGCGTGTTCGTGGTGAGGCTGCTATGACCGGCGCCCGACAGAGAGAATGTCCCTGCCACGTTAGAAAGTGTGGCTGAGGTGCTGGTCCACTGTGCTGCGTGAATGTTGCCGCCGTCATTGATGATCGCGTCAGCGGCAGTCACCGCCATCGTTCCGTCAGCAGTTAAAGTGGCATTGCTATGGTCGATGCTACCTGCTGTGGCCGTCAGACTGACATTGCCACCGGCGCTGGTTTGCGCATTGGTCAGGTCGATGCCGGAACCACGCATCGCAATGTCGCCGCCAGCGATATTCTGGCCGGTGACCGTTAACATTCCGCTGGCAGATAAATTCAGATTACCCGTCTGCGTTGCCTGACCATTTGCATCAATTCCTGCGGCCAGTACACCCGTCGAATGGATGCTTGCGCCGTTGATATCAAGGTTGTTTTGCGATGCAATCGTGCCGGTATTGTTGACCTGAGCAACACTGTTCAATGCGACCTGTTGCGCGTACAAGACCCCGGCATTATCGATATCATCGTTGCTCTGAATGGCAATACGACCGGTGGCGTTGATTTTATTGTTCATGGTGAGCTTGCCGGTGTTACTGATGGTCACGTCACCTGCGCTGGCAGCGACATCACCGAGTAAGCGGACGCCAACACCGTACTCATTTCCGGCGAGCATGATTTTTTGCGCATACATGCCACCCAGTAGCGAGGAATCGATTCCGACGGTGGGTTGACCACCTTCTCCGGCAATAATGGTCACACCCAGATCGCCGTAATTAACCTGATTTGCACCCGCGACAACGTTGAGGTTTTCGGCGACGATTTTATCGTTGACACTGGCACTGCGGGCGATGAGATCTAAGGCGGAAGTGCCTGTTCCATTTAAGCCGCCGGCCCCGACGTTAATATCGCCCTGAGTTACCCGAAATGCGGCCAGACTGCCATCGCCACCGAAGGTCGGTGTGCCAGTTGTCAATACGGCGCGTGAGGCATTAATAAAGCCCAGACCGCCCACCGAAATACCATTGGGATTAGCCACGATCACATCAGCACGCTGACCGGCGACTTCGATATAACCATTGAGTTGCGAGCGATTTGTGCTCATCACTTCATTAAGAATGATTTTGGCCGCAGCGCCTGGTGCAATATTCGGATTGCCTTCGATGTAACCACCTAACTGCGTTTGTGTGATGGTCGGACTGTTGTTGAGAATCGCGCCATTTTTATCGACATTAAACTGCTCATAACGGTTGTGGCTTAAACCGGTCGCGTTCGGCGTGACGATCTGCACCACGGGTCGTCCGTTGGCGCTTTGATCAATTATTGGCCGTGGACCCGCACCATTTTTATACGCCACCATTTGTGCGTGCGCAACGGTGACTGAACCAAACAAAGCAGCTACTACGACGCTTAATGTTGAAAATAATGTTGAAAAGCGCAACGACGTGTTCTTTGATGTCGATGCACTTTGTGTATTGATGGATTTACTGTTCGCTTTACCCTGACCGGACACGTTTTCTGCAACAGCGATGAAGGTTCCAACTACTTGACTAAAAATGACGCGGTAGGCTTGTTTGTTCATGGTGCACTTCCATTAAAAAAGGACTTAAGTACAAACAAATAGTGAAAAAATTATCGCTATCTGTTGCCGGATCGAAATTGCATTTGGTGTGTTTTGTCGTTGAGGTTAATACTGAAAAGCGAGGCTAAATCCCAAAGTGGGAATGGATGTGTTGAATTGCTCCGGTCTGTAAAGCGGCCAGCTGGAAAACAAGTCGTAGCTGACACCCCGATAAGTACCGCGCAGACCTAAGGTCGCGCCGGCGAGTTTGTCGCCGACCAGATACTGCACGCTGGGGCCAAAAACTTTGCCGACATCAAGGCCGACGTAGGCGGATTGCGTGCTTCCGGTCACCGGAATGTTGAACGGCATATCGATTTCGTTGCGCAGAAAAAAACCACGCTCTGCTGTCAGAGTTAATTCACCATCAAACCCGCGCACGGTATAACGTCCGCCAATAGAAAACTGGTCGGCTAAATACAAATCCGATTGGGATGTTTGTCCGCGTAAGGTACCGATGTAACTGAAGGGTTTTGAAGCGATCTGAAATGGCACGCTCAGGGTGGCATCGATCGTTTGTAACGTATATTGAAATGTCGGCGTGTCAGCAGGAAGATTCTTCGCATCTTCCTTTCCACCAAACCATGTAACACCCCAGCGATTAAGCAGGGTCAGATCCAGTTGCGCATTACCAAAATAATGTTTGTGTACCCAACCGGTTTCAACAAAAGTCACATTGCGTTTTTGTACGTCCACTTCCGTGTCGTCAATAAACGCATGCGACCAGCGTTTGCCGATATTGAATTGCCAGCTGTTTTTTTGATTCTGATCACGTTGAAAAACGACATTAATTTTTGCGTCGAGGTTTTGTGATTTGCCGCTGGAAATAAACGTTTGGTTATTGCCGGCAATTTGCTGATGATAGTCATAGTCGCTGGCGGCAATGCTGCTGTACCAATAGCCCATCGGTACAGCGTAATAGATGTTATGTCCGTTGGTCCCGCGTTGGTTTCCGTCACGGTTGGCGTCAGTGTTAACGCCGACGTTCAGCATGTCGGACAGACCGAGTAAGTTGTCCACCGCAAAATTACCTCCGGCCTGCAAGGGTCCGGTTCCTTTTGCACCGCTGTTGTCCAGGCTGACGCTGACTTTCCATGATTTATTGCGGGTTACCGTGAGCACCACATCGCTTTCGCCAGGTTGTTCTGACGGCACAATCTGCATCTCAACGTCCTGACTCGGCACACGTTTCATTTGCTCCAGACCTTGTTCTAAATCGCGCAGATTGAGCAGTTGCCCTGCACCAGTTGGAAAGGCATTGCGCCATGTACCGTACAGGGTGGGATCACTGAAACGGATGGCGCGGATAAGACCGGGAATTAACGTCAGCGTGAGTACGCCAGAAGACAAGTCTTGTTCCGGAAGTCCGACCCGTGTGGTGCTGTAACCTTTTTGCAGAATTAAACTGGTCAGACGTTGAACAATTAAATTCAAGCCTTCTTTGCCGACACATTTGCCCACATAGTTCTGCAAGTATTCCTGTGCGAAAAAGAACGGATCAAGCGATAACGTACTTGCACCGAGATGCTTTGCGTTATCGGACAATTGCTCAGAGACTTGCAGTGTTATCTGGTGAAGAGGGAAGCAGGGCGTCTCAGAAGGCAGTGTCACTACTGTGGGGGATTCCTTTGGAACTTCGGCAGGCAATTCCACCCGCGGTTCTTGCAATAACCGTTGCCTCTCTTGTGCTTGCGTTTGTGCACGACGCCGCTGCTCTTCACTGTCTGGTGTTTGAATAACCTGGCTATAGGCGTTTGAAAGTAACAGCCAAAAAACGAGGAATAGAAAACAGACTCTAAAAAATTTATAAGAAAAGTCGGTTAGTAAGTTAGGGATTGGAGCAGCTAGTTTCATTATCGGTATCATTAAAAATTGCAAAATAGGTATGCACAATATTCTGAAGAGGGCAAATACTAGGCCAATTGGCCATTTTTTCCATCATACAAAGGTATGGATTTGCACTGATCGTTTTCTGATTGCTCATTGCCCGGGTGTCGATTCTGGTTGCTACATTACTTTGTGGCGTCAAAATAAATAGCAATAAAATCACTCAATAATTACTCAATTAAATTGCAACTTATTGACTTTAAAAAATATTAATTCCTGCAATCGACCCCACGGTGTTGATACTGAAACGGCTCACAGCGATGTGGGTTGTTTTTGTTTGTTCCGCAGATATTTCGCAAAATGTTTTTAAACCACCGGCAGGGCAAAAGGAACTTATTGATGGCTTGTAGTCGAACGATTACAACGAGCGTATGTTCTCGATTAAATCACTTCCGAAATTCACAACACCGCTTGATGCGTTATCTGTCGCGCAAACAATTTCCAAAATCTTATTGCGAATCATTCTCATTTGCATTAAAATTCAAGGCTTCTCCACGAGGTTAGTCTCATGAATGCGATGTCGAATTTATCTGTTTGCAAAAATACCTTTTCCCCAGCCGCGATCATGACGTCCGCTAACAGCGCGGCGCATCAAAGAAGTTTGCATCGATTGTTGCAGGCGTTGTTACGTGAAGGTTTTTTGAATCGCCAGGACTTCATCAAAGAGAGCAGCATTACGTGGTTGCCCTTGTGGGGACAGAAACGGATGCTGAGAATTGAGGGGCTGAGTTTAGGTCGCGCAGGCCATTGCAAAATTCGTGGCACGATCATGGCGTACCAAAGCGGACAATCTCCTCGTGTCATCAATAGCGCCAATGAATTGCTGAGCTATGTTCTGGCAAATGCGAGCGGAACCACGCCATCTGAAAACATCGGGCGTCTGCAATCAGAGCTTGCCAATAGCGTAGAGAACGATGCTCTGTGCCATTACTACCGGCAACAATGGCAACAAGAACTGCGAAAACGCATCAGCGATGCCGGGCATACCAGTCTCTTGTCAGCGCTGGCAGATGAAGCTAACCCGGTTACAGATGACCCTTGCCTGTTATTTGAACAATGGGGTTGTGTAGGTCATCCTTTTCATCCCGGGCATAAGAGCAAAACGGGTTTGAGTGCAGAAGAAGTCGTCGCCTTATCACCAGAATTTCAACCTCAGCTGGAACTGATATTGGGCGCCCTTAACGCCTCCGTCGCCAGAGTGAGCAATGCAGCTATTCCTTTTTCTTACCGCAATTGGATGACAGCGCAGTTTCCCAAAGAGATGGCGGCCTGGTCAGAAATTTTACGCAAGCTCGGTGAAGATCCTCACTCCTGGTTACCGTTGCCAATACATCCATATCAGGCAAAACACATATTGCCGCAAAAATTTGCTGCCGAAATCAGCGCCGGCTCGTTAAAGATCAGTAGTGATTTTCCCTGCATACGCGCATCACCGACGATGTCGTTCAGGACGATGGCGAGTAGCGAGAATCCGCGCGCCCCACATTTGAAATTGCCGGTATCGCTGCAATTGACCAGCGCTCAAAGAACCGTATCTCCCAAAGCCACCATCATGGGGCCACGCTTGAGCAATTTGTTGCGGGAAGTAATACGCAAAGAAGATGGCTTCGGAAAAACGCTGGATATTTTGGCAGAAGAGGTCGGCGTGCACTATATCGATCCGAATGATGACGCGGATCGTGCAAAGCATTTATCGATTTTATTCAGAGAAAATCCGATGACACGACGCCAGCCTGGCTATTTGCCGGTGCCGGTTGCCGCTCTGTTCGCTGATTCACCTGTCGATGGCAGAGCCATCATAACCGAGCTGGTGGCAAGCGCCTGCGGAGACCACGCCCAAGGTGTTTTGGACTACTTCCGCAACTATGTACAAGTTGTGTTGCAAGCGAGCCTCTCCGCTTATCTGATCTACGGAATTGCGTTCGAAGCGCATCAGCAAAATAGTCTCATCCTGGTCAACGAACGTGGTCAGGCTGTGCAATTAATGCTCAGAGATTTCGGTGATATACGCATCTATACACCCGCTTTGCATGCACAAAACATGCAGATAGATAATCACCAATCCGGTCATATTTTGTTTGATGACGAAGTCACCGTACGAGAAAAATTTATCCACACCACCATGTTGTGCCATCTTGGTGAACTGGCCGTTCTGTTAGCGCGTAGCTATGAGCAAAATGAAGATGACTATTGGCAGATTTTGCACAGCACCAGCGTCACATTATTTGATCAGTTGCGCGACCGTTGTGATCCGGACAGATGGGAGAGAGAACGACACGCCATCTTGCAAGCAGACTGGCCAGTGAAATCCTTGCTGCGTATGCGCCTGGGTGATACGACGGATGATATTTGCATGTCTATGCCCAATCCACTCACCGTCAAACAATGAATATAAGCTCGACATCAACAACGCTGCGTTGGCTATTTTTAATCCAGCTGATAGCAATGGGCTCGATGGAAATGAGTGCGCCATTTTGGGCGCAGCATTTTCAACATCTGGGAACTTTGTCGCCATCCGCTTTAGCATGGGCCAGCGGCATGGTTTATGCCGGGCCGCTGCTGATGACGATGCTGTTCAGCCCGTTGTGGGGGAAAATCGGCGACCGTGTCGGACATAAGCTGATGTTGATCAGAGCCTTGCTGGTACTCACGTTGACCCAATGCTGGATTGCCTGGAGCGACGACGTCACCAGTATTCTGGTAGCACGTTTGCTGCAAGGCGCGCTCGCCGGGTTTATCGCAACATCACAAGCCTACGGAAGCACATTGGTTAACAAAGAGCAGCGCGGCAATCTGATAGCGCGTTTGCAAATGGCCACTGCGCTGGGATCGGTATCAGGACCGATGTTGGGCGGATATGTCTATGGCGGGTTAGGTTTCAATCAAGTTAATCTGCTTGCTGCTGTGCTCTGCGCTTTCTGTACTATAGCGACGATGTTGTGTTTGCCACCGGTGTATGCACCAGACACCAGACACTCTGATGCAGCGGAAAACACAAAAGCTAAAACTGGCGCCGCGCTGTTGTCACCCATTGCAGGCATCTTGGTAGCCATCGTTTTGATACAGAGCGCAAAGATGATGCCGCAGATTTTTTTCTCCATTTATGCTGAACAAATTTTACATGCATCACCGTGGCTGACCGGAGCTTGTTATGGCGCGACTGCGCTTGGTTTATGTCTGGCAGCGTCGTTCTGGACCCGTCGTTTTGCGCAGATATCCCGGCAACAGGTGATGCGTGAAATTGAATATTGTTGCTGGATATGCGCCGTGTTGCTGGGTTTCCAGGCGCTGAGCGATAACCTTTGGCTATTTGTAGCCAGCCGATTTATCTGGGGTATATTTCTGGCCGCATTACTGCCGGTGTTTTACAGTCTTTTGTCTTGTGATACAGCTGACTCGCAACAAGGGCTGGTACTCGGTTTAGGCAATAGCGCAGCAAAAGCGGGAGCATTAACCGGTATTCTGATTGGCTCGGTTGGTCTCGCTTATTTGCCCACCGAGAATTTATTTTGGCCGGTTAGTGCCGTGTATGTTGTGTGTGCCCTGACCATACGTTATCAGCGTTTACCTCATTATAAATATTGTGTAGATAGTCCCCGGTAGTAGGGTGGGCACGCTTTTGCGCCCACCATCGTTGATCATTGATACCCGCCAATAAAAATTAATTAACTTATCGGCGTCTACCTCATATCAACCTACCGCAACATCTCAACCATGGTGGGCACAAAAGCGTGCCCACCCTACGAAAACCGTCCTTTGTAATATGCATACGATCAGACATCGAATTTTACGCCGCCTTCATCTCTGGCTGGCTTTACCACTGGCACTGTTTCTGATTGTGTTGGGTTTGACTGGTAGCGTGATCACCTGGATGCATGAATTAGACGTTTTTTTAAATCCCGGATTATTGCAAGTTGCGGTAGGTGATAACGAAACACAGCAGCCTCCAGCCACTTTGCTCGCTCGTTTAAACGAGTTACCCGGATATGCAAATCCTTACATGCTGGAGCTGCCAGAGAAAAAAAATGATGTCCTGATTGCCCGTTACAAAGTGCTGAAACAAAGTACGGTGGCGCGGCAGGTCATGATGAATCCCTACTCGGGTGCGATTATTGGCGAGAGAAATTGGGGCGAAGCCGGGCTTTCCCGACCGCTGTTAATGCCAACACTATTTCATTTGCACAGACAATTACTCACAGGTGACACCGGAAAAATAGTGGTGAGTATCAATGCGATTTTATTGGCGATCATCGCGCTCACTGGAATCTATCTTTGGTGGCCGGCGTGGCGATTAAAAGCCTGGTGGCATGCAATTACGGTATCGCATACGGGGTCATGGACACGCTTTAATTTCCGCTTGCATCGTGCCGCTGGTTTTTATTCTGCTCCGGTATTTCTCATGCTGGCGGTGACCGGTATTTATCTCAATAAACCGCAATGGATCATGCCGGTCGTAGCGATCTTCACACAGCCTGCCAGTGCGAGTCCTGCTGTTGCAAAACACCTGGCGATGGGGCAGGAAAAATTACCGTTGGAAGAAATACTTCATATAGCGCAAAAGCAATTTCCAACGGCCAGAATTAGCCGGATTAATTTACCAAAAACTTCAAGCGTTAACTATGAAATACGTTTGCATCAACGGGGCGAATTACGTCAGCGTACCGGAGCAACACGCGTCAGTATTGATGGTGTTGATGGCAGGGTCATCAAAATTCAGGATCCGTTAAAAGCCAGAAAATGGGAGCTGATTTCCAGTTATTTTTTTCCATTGCACAGCGGTGAAATTTTTGGTCTGACCGGCAAGATATTCATTAGTTTGTTTGGGTTGATGCCGTTGTTGTTTGTGATCAGCGGCACTCTGATCTGGCTAAAGCGTAGATAAACCCGCACCTCCCGAATCGTCATTCCCGCGGACGCGCTAATCGTTACCCACAAATCTTAGTCAAGTAGGGCGTAATAGCGCAGCGTATTACGCCGCATGTATACCCTTCACCTTCCAAAAACCGTATTTATAAACTGAGTCTTTTTCCGCCTGGCTGCGTTGTTCGTCGTTGCCATAGCTAGCTATGTCGCCTCCTCTCGCCTTGCCAGACGAAAAAATCCTTCAGTTTCTAAACACGGTTTTTGAAAGGCGAAGGGTATATTTCAACCAGAAAACAGGCGTTTATTTTTCTGATCAGGCGGGCGGTTATCATGATGAATTAACCTTTGCTGGTCAGACATGTGGTATGTATATTGGCCAGGCATGCGGCGTAATACGCTGCGCTATTACGCCCTACGGCGGCTAAATTACGTCGACGTTGCACTAGTTGTGAGTAGTGATGAACATCAAAAAACTTATGGGTAACGATTAGCGCCTCCGCGGGAATGACGAGTCAACGAAATGTAGCGATTGAAATGACACGATAATGTCAAGAAAATTATTCCGGACAGCAGTGCGCCTGCGCGGGAATGGCGGTGTAAAAATTTTGATGAGGCAGTCCACACTGTCAAAATTTAGCCCGCACTTGCAGATAAACCAGTCGTGGAGCACCAGCCAGCTTCCCGGCGTTGGTATCAATGGTCCGGCTGAAATAGTTACGGTTCGTTAAATTATTAATCCCCGCCGATAATTCCAGCCCGGATTCTGCGCCGGGTTTCCAATCAATTTGCGCATTCCACAAACGGTATCCCGGTATCCAGCCTGTCGTGCCATCGGCACTTTCCGCGATGGTATTTGCATCGTCAGCATACTGCCCTGACTGGTGCGTGCTGGACAGATTAAAAGTCCATCCGTTACGTTTATAGCGAATACCCTGGCTATCCACATTGCGCGAATAAAACGGCAAATCATTACCAATTCGCGCGCCCGATTCCGCTGATTCTAAAGTCGCTTTGGTATAAGCGTAAGTAGCGTATACAGACAGACCGCTGAGCACCGGATTAATTTTCTCCAGCTCATATTCAACACGGGTTTCAATACCGCGATGATGCGTTTTACCCTGGTTGATGTAATACGGATTGATATATTCGATCTGATTATTAAAACGCAAATCAAATACCGTCGCGTCCCATTTCAATCCATTCTGATTCCAGCGCGCGCCTAACTCGGTCGTTTTGGCAATTTCAGCCTGCAACTGATTGTCATAGTTTTGCAGATTCAACTGCAGAAATTGCACGCTGGCAAACGACGTATTGTAATTAGCGAACAGAGTTAAAGCAGGTGAAGCAAGGTAGGCGATAGACAGCGCGGGTAACGGCTGACGATATTGTTCACCATCGCTGAAACCATTCAGATTGCTTAGTTTGTTAGTGCGACTGATATTCACCGACTCATAACGCAAGCCCGGTGTAATACGCCACTGATGCCAGGCGATCTGATCATCAATATAAACTGAGTTGGCATAACTATTATTTTGCGAAGAACGTTTCAACACCGACCCATTGTTGTACAAATTCTGATCGACACTATCTTCACTGGAACCTTCACGCAAATAGCGATAACCAACAGTAAAGTCATGCCGCCAGTCGCCATGTTGCAAACGCTGTGTGAAGCGCGGTTCAAATCCGAACACAGTGTAATTACGCGGCTGTAAGTTGATAGAAGTCGCACTGCTGTCAAAATTATTGGCTAATCCACTGGCGCGAAAACTGCTATTGAAATACGTTTTGATTTCCACTTCCTGGTCAGCCGACAGCGTATTGATATAACCCACATCAATACTGCTACGACGTCCTTGCCAGAAGTCGCGAGTACGTTGAGACTGAAAAGGATCTGCCGCATACTGTGCCGCGGAGAGACCGCCCGGTACTTCAGTAGTAGCTTCATAGTATCCAAGCTTGCTGTAGAGCTCAGCCTGCGGGCTGATTTCATAACGCGTTTTCAACGACACGTCATTAAAATGCTCGCCACTATGCTGCCGCCAACCCGAACCGTCACCACCCGAATACAACAGCGCCATACCGATACCATCCTCATGCTGACCACCGATAAATGCGCTGTATTGCCGGTTGCTGCGACCATGACTGAAACTGTTATAGCGAACTGTGGCGTCGCCCGTAAATGGTTCAGCGGGAATCGGCCGGGTATTGAAATTGATAATCCCGCCGACGTTTTGCGGACCATAACGTACCGCACCACCACCGCGCACCACGTCGATAGACTCTATGCTGTTAAGTGAAACCGGAGCAAAAGAGAGTTGCGGTTGACCATACGGCGCGACCGCCAGAGGAATCCCATCTACCAACACGGTAGAGCGTGGCGAAAAGCGCCCATCCAATCCGCGTACGCCGATGTTCAGAGACATATTGCTTCCGCCGCTGGAAGAGTTGTCGGTAACCTGCACGCCTGGAATATGACGCAGCGCATCTTCGATCGTGCTGGCGCCGCTGTCCTGAATATCTCCCGCCGACATGACGGTACGGCTGCCAGCAAATTTTTGCAGACCGTTTTGCAAGCCTGTTCCCAGCAAGTTGCCGGAAATAGTGACCGTTTCGACCGGTGTTTTTTGTTCCGCCGATGCGGCATCTTGTGCCTGGGCCATGACAGGGAAAACGAGAACAACACCAAACGCAATTCCGAAAAATCTGAGTATGTGAGCGAGACGCCTGAGCCTGGATACGGGTTGATAAGAATGCGGCATAACATGATTAACAATGGATAAGGTACGCATTATAAATGCGAATCATTATCATTTGTAAAAATAATTTTGTTGAACTCAAGGCAATGTGAGTATGAGTACCCAGAAAGCAAAGAGCCGTCATTTCTGACGGCTCCAAACAAACCATACTGGATTGTAATCTCCACCGCATAGCGGCCTCCCGAGAGGACTTTAGCGCGATACTTCCGCAGAGCGGAAACAAGCAATACTAGTTCATCACTTTTTCGGTGCTACTCAATTCATCCCATCCCCCACCCAGAGCCGCAATGAGTTTTACCGCAGCAATCAAACGTGAGTTGGTAATACCTAATTCAGTGCGCTCATTGGAGAGAGCAGCAGTTTGCGCGGTAACCACATTCAGATAATTTACTGTGCCGGCCTTGTATTGATTCATCGTGATATCTAACGCTTTGCGCGCGGAAACCACCGCCAAATTTTGCACACGCGCTTCGTCTTTTAAAATGCGCAAGGCCACTAAATTATCTTCCACGTTTTGAAAAGAAGTCAGCACAGTCTGACGATAATTAGCCACGCTCGCATCATAAGCAGCGATGGCTTGAACGTTGAGCGCACGTTTTGCGCCGGCATCAAATAGTGTCACGGCAAGTGCCGGGCCAACAGACCAGACGCGGTTTGGTAACGTGAGCCAGTTAGCAAAAGTGCTGCTTTGAAAACCACCGGAAGCGCTGAGTGTCAGGTCCGGAAAGTAAGCCGCTTTCGTTACGCCGATTTGCGCATTGGCTGCCGCAACAGAACGCTCTGCGGCGGCAACGTCAGGTCGTCTTTCTAATAAAGTCGATGGAAGCGCAACCGGAATTTCCGGCATCTCTGGCATGTAAGCCTGGTCGCCAATCGGAATAACCGGAATCGAAAAAGCGCTGGGTGGTTTTCCAATCAGGGTCGCAATCGCGTGTTCAAACTGAGCACGTTGAATACCCACATCCAACGCTTGCGTCTCGGCACTTCTTAATTGCGTTTCCGCCAAAAGCACGCTGTCGGTGGCGACCACGCCAGCTTTATATTGATGTTGGGTCAGCGTTAATGAACGTTTGTATTCATCTACCGTTCGCTCAAGTAATTCTTTTTGCGCATCCAACACACGCAATTGAAAATAGTTTTGCGCTAATTGGGATTGCATTGAAAGCCGGGTTGCCTGCACATTCGCAAAACTGGATAACGCGGTATTTTCCTGCGCTTCAACGGTGCGCCTGATTTTTCCCCACAGATCTAATTCCCAGCTGGCAGTTGCACCGATTGCGTATTCTGTTGATGAAGGACGTGATGCAGAACTACTGACATTATTAGAGCCACTGCCGCGGGTTTGAGATAAGTTGCCAGTCAGCGATGGAAAATGAGCGGCTTTGGCGTTATCAACCAGCGCATTAGCTGCGCGGTAATTTGCTTCCGCTTGCGCCAGGGTTAAATTGGATGTGGCGACTTGTTCGATAAGTGTATTGAGATTGTCATCGTTGAAAATCATCCACCATGTTGTTGGAATAGCTTGGTCTTGTGGTTGAGCGGATTTCCAGTTTTCTTTGAAGGCAGTTGGTAGTTTGCTGTCAGCGATTGGTGTGGGACGAACATAATCCGGGCCGACAGCGCAGGCGCTTAATGTGACTGAGAAAATGATAGTTAGATTTATCGATTTAATTTTGTTAAACATCATTTTATTTCCTTGATTATTCGTCAGACGCAATGTGAATTTCGTAGGGTGGGCACGCTTTTGTGCCCACCATTTTTGAGATGTCGGAGTGATCAATATGTCGTAACCTTTGATACGTAATGAAAGGGGTTTAATGTTTCGGTTGATTAACCATGGTAGGCATAAAAGCGTGCCCACCCTACGGGATACGTGCTGCCAACCTACGCAATTTTATTTGCTCCGCCATTTCCCGAAACCGATCCATATATAAATAAACGACCGGCGTTGTAAATAAAGTCAGCATCTGACTAAATATCAGCCCGCCGATAATCGTAATTCCCAAAGGCTGCCGTAATTCAGAACCAGTCCCGGTCCCAAAAGCTAACGGCACCGCGCCAAGTAACGCTGCCATCGTTGTCATCATGATCGGACGGAAGCGTTGCAGGCACGCTTGTTTGATTGCATCAAAGGGCGATTTATTTTCCGTACGTTGCGCCACCAGCGCAAAGTCAATCATCATAATCGCGTTCTTTTTGACGATACCAATCAATAAAATAATGCCGATAAACGCCATCATGCTGAGTTCCATTTTGACCAGCAACAATGCCAGAATCGCACCCACTCCGGCGGAAGGTAACGTCGATAAAATCGTGATCGGGTGAACTAAACTTTCATAAAGAATGCCAAGCACAATGTAAATCGTCAGCAACGAAGCCAGAATTAAAAACGGCATGGATTGAAAAGAATCCTGAAATGTTTTAGCGGTTCCCTGAAAACTTCCCTGAACGCTGGATGGCAATCCCAGTCCGCGAGTAGTTTCGTTAATGGCGGCAACAGCGTCACTAAGCACAACATCAGGCGCTAAATTAAATGAGATAGTGGTCGCCGGAAACTGACCCTGATGGTTCACATTTAAGGTCGTGGTATTCGTGTCAAAGCGCGCGAAAGAAGAAAGCGGCACCATGACGCCCGTAGAGGAACTGACATAAATATGGTGCAGAGTTTCCGGCGTTTGCCAATATTCGGGAGCCACTTCCATCACCACGCGATATTGATTACGCGCCTCAAAAATAGTCGATACCTGACGCTGACCAAACGCATCGTACAAGGTGTTGTCAATGGCAGCCTGAGTCAGGCCGAGACGCAATGCCGTAGCCCGGTCTATGGTTAATGCCACTTGCAAGCCTTTATCTTGTTGACTGGAGTTGACATCGACTAACTGCGGCAGTTGTTGCAAGGCGCTGACTATTTTTGGCGCCCACGTGTCTAGCTCCTGCAAACCATCACCGCGTAAAGTGTATTGATAGGTGGCATTGCTCATGCGTCCGCCGACGCGTATGTCCTGGCGCGCTTGTAAAAATAAGGTGGCGCCAGGGACTTTGGCGAGCCTGGTGCGAAGTCGGTTAATCACATTGTCAGCACTAATTTTGCGCTCATCAAGTGGCTTCAGAGCGATAAATACTCTGCCACTGTTAGTCCGGCTACCGCCCGTAAAACCAGTAACACTTCGCACCGCCGGATCAGCACGAATCACATCAACAAACGCCGTTAACTTAGGCAGCATCGCCTGAAAAGAAGTGGATTGATCCGCCACGATAGAACCCATAATCATCCCTGTATCCTGGCTGGGGAAAAATCCCTTCGGCACGATCGCATACAAATAAATATTTAATCCGATGATCGCAAACAGCGACAACAAGGTGATGCGTGAATGGCGCAATGCGGCATCCAATCCCTGTTCATATTTATTGTGCAACCACGTAAAGCCGCGCTCACTGGCCAGATATAAACGACCGGGCTTATTTGCTCCATCAGGTTCACTTTTTGCTTTCAATAATCTGGCACACATCATCGGTGTCGTAGTAAGTGAAACCGCCAGAGACACCAACACTGCCGCAGATAACGTGATCGCAAATTCATGAAATAAGCGACCAACAATACCGCCCATAAATAACATTGGAATGAACACCGCAATTAAGGAAATACTCATCGACACCACAGTAAAACCAACTTCACGCGCGCCCTTTAATGCCGCTTTCCACGGCTTCATTCCTTCTTCAATATGACGGCTGATATTTTCTAACACCACGATGGCATCATCGACCACAAATCCGGTGGAAACGGTCAGCGCCATCAACGAAAAATTATCCAGGCTGAAGCCGCACAAATACATAATTCCAAACGTACCTAATAAGGAAATTGGCACGGCAACCGAGGGAATAAGGCTGGCGCGCACATTGCGTAGAAAAAGAAACACCACCATAACGACCAACGCAACAGCAATCAGTAAGGTGTGTTCTACGTCATGTAATGAAGCGCGGATCGTGGTGGTCTGGTCAAGTTGCACTCCCAACTCAATAGAACGGGGTATCGATGCTCTTAGTTGCGGAAGCAGACTGCGAATTTGATCCACAGTTTCAATAATGTTCGCGTCAGGCTGCTTAAACAGAATAAGCAAAACAGCCGGTTTTCCGTTAGCAATTCCGGCGTTACGCAAATCTTCAACCGAATTAACGACCTCGCCAACATTGCTGAGTTGTACCGGATTACCATTTTTGTAACCGACAATTAAGGGAATATAGTCGGCCGCTTTTTTAGCCTGATCATTGGTGGCAATTTCCCATCGCCTGGTCTCATCTTCCACCGCGCCTTTTTGTAAATTGGCGTTTGTGCCGGCGATGGATTTACGTACCTGTTCTAAACTGATGCCGTATTTATTTAACGCGAACGGATTAAGTTCAATCCGTACAGCAGGCAACGCACTTCCGCCGACGATGACATTGCCGATTCCATCCACCTGAGATAATTTTTGTGCCAATGTGGTGGAGGCAACGTCATACATTTGTCCTTTGCTTAAGACGTCTGAGGTCAGGGTCAAAATCATAATCGGCGCATCGGCCGGATTCGATTTACGGTAAGTCGGATTTTTTTTCAGCGTGACAGGTAAATCAACACGCGCCGCAGCAATAGCGGCTTGCACATCGCGTGCCGCACCGTTGATGTCGCGATTTAAATCGAATTGAATGGTGATGGAAGTGGATCCGAGTGAGCTGGTTGAGGTCATTTCGTTAATGCCGGCAATGCGTCCGAGTGAACGTTCTAACGGCGTTGCGACCGTGCTTGCCATGGTTTCCGGGCTGGCTCCGGGGATTCTTGCGGAAACGGAGATCACCGGAAAATCCACGCGCGGCATGGGTGAAACTGGCAACAGGAAAAAGCCGACGATGCCAGCGAGTGCGACACCGATGGTGATCAGGGTTGTTGCTACCGGCCGGTTAATGAAAGGGGTTGAGATGCTCATTTTTGTTGGGGTTTGTTCAAATTGTTTAGCCGGATCTTCAATATCGTCATTCCCGCGTAGGCGGGAATCCAGTGCGCGTCAGCGCTTTCAGTCTACAACTTCTCAAACAGTTCATTACTCATCGCTTAAAAAGGCACTCCGTGCCACTGGATTCCCGCCTACGCGGGAATGACGATATTAAAGATCACGAACCTGATTCCTGTTGAAGCGGCGAACTTGAGTTCGGATTAATCCGTCGCGCCAGCCGGTCAAACGCCAGATAAATAACCGGCGTCGTAAACAACGTCAGCACCTGACAAACAATCAATCCACCAACTATCGTAATCCCCAACGGATGGCGCAATTCTGAACCAACGCCGCTACCCAGCATCAGCGGCAAGGCACCTAACAACGCCGCCATAGTCGTCATCATGATGGGACGGAATCGCAATAAACACGCCTGATAAATCGCGTCGCGCGGTGACATATGTTGCGTGCGTTCTGCATCCAGCGCAAAGTCAATAATCATAATCGCGTTCTTTTTGACGATACCAATCAGCAAAATAATTCCGATCACCGCAATAATGCCAAGGTCAGAGCCAAACAGCATCAACGCCAACAATGCGCCCATACCGGCAGAAGGCAGCGTGGAAAGTATCGTGATGGGATGAATATAACTTTCATACAGCACGCCAAGCACGATATACACCGTAACGATCGCCGCTAAAATTAATAACAACTCATTACCCGACGAAGCGCTAAACGCCAGCGCCGCACCTTGGAAATTAATTTGCATGCTGGCCGGAATACCAATTTCTTCTTTAGTTTTGTTGATCGCTTTAACCGCAGCGCCCAAAGAAAACCCTGGCGTAATGTTGAATGAGATGGTGTTAGCGGGGAACTGACCAATGTGACTCAACACCAGCGGCGCGTGCTGTTCAGCAAAACTCGCGATAGTACTCAACGGCACTTGCACACCATCTGTGCCACTGACATAAATATGTTTGAGCGCGTCAGGGCTGATTTGGAATTCCGGTTTGACTTCTAAAATGACGCGAAGCTGATTAGTCTGGGTAAAAATAGTAGACACAATGCGCTGACCAAAAGCGCTGTACAAGGTGTTGTCGATAGCGGTTGGCGTAATGCCTAAACGCGATGCCGTGCTGCGATCAATGGTGATGGCTAATTGCAAGCCCTGATCTTGCAAGTCGCTGGCGACGTCACTTAATTCGGGTAATTTTTTTAACGCATCCACTAATTTTGGTGTCCAGAGGCTCAACTGCGATGTGTCTGCATCTTCCACTGAAAATTGATATTGAGTGCGGCTCACCCGGGTTTCAATCGTCAAATCCTGAACCGGTTGCATGTAAAGCGAAATGCCTTCCACCTTCGCCAATTGTTTTTGCAATCGTTGAATAACTTCAGCTGCGCTGTGTTCGCGTTCACCGTGCGGCTTCAGATTAATTTGCATGCGTCCGCTGTTTAACGTGGTGTTGATACCATCCACACCGATGAAGGAAGACAAGCTGGCGACGTCCGGATCTTGCAAAATCACGTGCGCTAATGCTTGCTGACGTTTGGCCATTGCAGCAAAAGAAATCGATTGCGGTGCTTCAGAAATGCCTTGAATGACACCGGTATCTTGCAGAGGAAAAAATCCTTTCGGAATGATGATGTACAAAATAACCGTCAACACCAATGTCGCAATCGCCACTAACAATGTTGCGGTCTGACGCTCCAGCACCCAATTCAGCCACACACCGTAACGTGCAATGACACGATCATAAAATTGTCCGGAAGCATGATAAAAACGACCTTGCTTTTCTTCCGGTGTATGGCGCAATAACTTAGCGCACATCATCGGTGTTAAGGTCAGAGAAACGATGGCAGATATGACGATGGTTACTGATAAGGTAATCGCAAATTCACGGAATAAGCGGCCGACGATATCGCCCATAAACAGCAACGGAATGAGCACCGCAATTAACGAAATGGTGAGCGACAAAATAGTAAAACCAATTTGTTTCGAGCCCTTCAATGCGGCGGCAAGCGGATCTTCTCCTTCTTCGATGTAGCGCGAAATATTTTCTATCATCACAATCGCATCATCGACCACGAAACCGGTGGAAATAGTGAGCGCCATTAAGCTTAAATTGTTTAAGCTAAAACCCGCTAAATACATGACGGCAAAGGAACCAACCACGGAAAGCGGCACAGCAACGCTGGGAATAATGGTGGCGGGAACACTGCGTAAAAACAGAAAAATCACCAGCACAACTAATGCCACCGCCAGTATCAATTCAAACTGAACGTCTTTGACGGAACTGCGTATGGTGTCCGTTCTGTCGCTTAAAATCTCGACGTCTATTCCATTCGGTATCGAGGCTTTTAATTGCGGCAAAATTTGTTTAACGTGATCAACAACGTCAATTACATTCGCGCCCGGTTGGCGTTGTATCGTCAGAATAATGGCCGGTTTTTCGTTGACCCATGCAGCGAGTTTGACATTTTCAGCGTCATCCACCACATCGGCAATATCGGATAAACGCACCGGCGCGCCATTGCGATAAGCAATAAAAATATTCCGGTATTCTTCCGCAGATCGTAACTGGTCATTGGCGTCGATCGTGTAGGCGCGTGCCGAACCGTCAAAGTTTCCCTTCGCCTGGTTCACATTCGCAGTACCAATCGCTGCACGCACGTCTTCGATATTTAAACCGTAAGAAGAAATGGCAGTCGGATTAACCTGAATCCGCACCGCAGGTCGCTGACCGCCGGAGATGCTGACCAATCCGACACCGGTGACCTGGGAAATTTTTTGCGCTAAACGCGTATCCGCAAACGACTGCACTTGCGGCAGTGGCACGGTCTTTGAAGTCAGCGCCAAAGTCATGATTGGCGTATCGGCGGGATTGACTTTGTTGTAGATAGGCGGTGCGGGAAGGTCGTTCGGTAACAGTGTGCCAGATGCATTAATCGCGGCTTGCACCTCTTGTTCGGCGATATCTAAACTCAGTGATAAATTAAATTGCAAGGTAATGACAGAAGCACCACCAGAACTGGTGGATGACATCTGATTTAATCCCGGCATCTGACCAAACTGACGTTCCAGCGGTGCGGTGATCGATGAAGTAATGACTTCCGGGCTAGCGCCTGGATATAACGTGACGACTTGAATAGTCGGGTAATCCACTTCAGGTAACGCAGAAAGCGGCAGCATGCGGTAGGCTACTAAGCCCACCAGCAGTAGCGCCAACATCAATAGTGATGTGGCGACAGGTCTTTCAATAAAGGGACGCGACAGGTTCATATTTTATTTGTGATTATTCAGCAGTGTTTTTTAACCGCGTGGTGTTCTTACTTTCTCATTTGTGGAAGAGGTTTGAGGATGAACCACCATTTTTCCATCGTCATTCCCGCGCAGGCGCTAATCGTTACCCATAAGTTTTTGATGTTCATCACTACTCACCACTAGTGCAATGTCGAGGTAATTTAGCCGCCGTAGGGCGTAATAGCGCAGCGTATTACGCCGCATGCCTGGCCCATATACATACCCCATGTCTAACCAGCAAAGGTTAATTCATCATGATAACCGCACGCCTGATCAGAAAAATAAACGCCTGTTTTCTGGTTGAAAACATGCGGCGTAATACGCTACGCTATTACGCCCTACTTGACTAAGATTTGTGGGTAACGATTAGCGCGCAGGCGGGAATCCAGTGCGCGCATGCGCTTTCAGCGGTCAAATTTTTCAGCCAGCTCATTACTCATCGCTCAAAAAGGCACTCCGTGCCACTGGATTCCCGCCTGCGCGCTAATCGTTACCCATAAGTTTTTTGATGTTCATCACTACTCACAACTAGTGCAACGTCGACGTAATTTAGCCGCCGTAGGGCGTAATAGCGCAGCGTATTACGCCGCATGCCTGGCCAATATACATACCCCATGTCTAACCAGCAAAGGTTAATTCATCATGATAACCGCCCGCCTGATCAGAAAAATAAACGCCTGTTTTTTGGTTGAAATACATGCGGCGTAATACGCTACGCTATTACGCCCTACTTGACTAAGATTTGTGGGTAACGATTAGCGCCTGCGCGGGAATGACGATGGAAAAATTGTAGGTAATCCTCAGCCCATAGGTGAGAGAAGAGGAACAGCGGTAATACTGAATAGTTACTCTTATTCGTCATAGCTTGTTTGCGTTGTGCTTACCGGAATGTTTAATGCCTGTTTTGGCACCAGAGCTGGCCTGATCAACATTACTGGAAATATCCACTTTGCTACCATCGCGTAATTTGTCTGCACCATCCACGACCACCATTTCTCCGCTGGCTAATCCGGAAACAATTTCACTCTTATTACCTTGTACAGTGCCAACGACGATAGGACGTTGGCTTACCGTGTGATCTTTACCGACGACAAAAGCAAAACTTTTATCTCTGCCGTACTGCACTGCTGCGCCCGGGATGGTGACGACATTGTTTTTAGTTTCAAGTAACACTTGCGCATTCACAAACTGGCTGGGAAATAAACTCAACTCCGTGTTGGCAAAAGTGGCCCTTAATTTGACCATGCCGGTGGTCGGATCAATTTGATTGTCTATCGTCTCCAATACGCCGCTGGTGATTTTTTCTTTGTAAGCGCGATCAAATGCATTCACCGCAATCTTGTTATCGACTTTTATTTTTTTCATCAACGCAGGAATAGTGTCTTCCGGCAGAGAAAATAATACCGACATCGGCTGCAATTGCGTGATGATGGCCAAACCGGTTGTATCCGAAGCGTGGGCAATATTGCCCACATCAACCTGACGCAAACCAACCCGTCCGGAAACCGGCGCTGTTACTTTGGTGTACGCCAGATTGAGTTTTGCTGTCGCAAGCAAACCTTCATCTATTTTCACCGTGCCTTCATATTGGCGAACTAAGGCTTGTTGTGTATCCACCTGTTGTGAGGCAATGGAGTCTTGTTTAAGCAAAGTCTGGTAGCGGGCCAAATCCAGCTTTGCATCGGCCAGCAATGCCTTGTCGCGCATTAGTTGCCCTTCGGCTTGCATTAATGCGGCTTCATAAGGCCGCGCATCAATTTCAACCAACACATCACCACGCTTGACCATCTGGCCTTCTTTAAAATTCACTTTCATAATTTCGCCATCAACACGTGATTTAACAATGACGGTTGCTAACGGTGTTACGGCGCCTAATCCACTTAAGTAAACATGAACGTCGTCTGTTTTTGCAATGGCGGTGACAACCGGAATTGCTTTAACAGCATGGGCTCCTTTACTTTCTTTATTGTTGTTAGCGGATTTGGAAAAATACATAAAGCCAGCACCGGCAAAAATAACGAGCAGAACAATCCCGATCCATTTTTTGTTAAATTTATTGAATGCAGAAGAAGCGTTGTCAGACGAAGGTGTCGTGTTGTTCATGGAATTTTCAAGAAGAATTTGTCACGTCAGGCTGGCGTGAAAATGAGAAGTGTAATTAGACACTGGATTGAGAATGGCAGGCAAACAATTCTTTGTATAAGGGTTGTTACACTACAGAGGACAGAAGACAGTTTTCGTAGGGTGGGCACGCTTTTGTGCCCACGCGGTTGTTTGATCAATCAGAGGTTTAATGTGTGTCCCGGTTTACTAACGATACCGCGTGGGCAAAAAATCGTGCCCACCCTACGCACCCCGCTCCAGAATGTTTGTGAGTGAGCGTAAACAATTTACATCAGTTTGAATCGAACCTGTCTTTTCTTCGTGATTAAACCCACGTACACTCGCATCGGTTCAAATGTGAACTTAAGAAAACCAGTTTTTATAATGAACTTTGACAGTCATCAATTACCGGAGTCATTTATGCACTACTTTTCAAAAGCGATATTGTTAGTGATGTTGATCTGCACCAGTTTCTCTCAGTCTGCATTTGCCGGTGATGAGGCGTTACAAGCTGCCATTGATGGTGCGCATCGTCCAGAAGCAAATAAAAAACGGGATGCTGTACGTCATCCTAAAGAAACGCTGGAATTTTTTGGTATCAAACCCGGAATGACGGTGGTTGAATTAATGCCAGGCGCAGGTTGGTATACCGAAATTCTGGCGCCTTATTTAAAACCAAAAGGTCAGTTAATCGCAGCCTTGCACGATCCTGAATCCAAGAGCGAATACGCAAGAAACAGCGCGGCACGCTTTCTGAAAAAATTAAACGATAAACCTGCTCTTTACAACGAAGTTATAACCACTGTTTTTGAGCCTCCAACCAAATTACATATTGAGCCAGATAACACCATTGACATGGTGTTGACCTTTCGAAATGCGCATAACTGGTTAAAAGGTGGTGATGAAAACATGAAAGAGATTTTTAAAAATGTGTACGCAAGTTTAAAAGAAGGCGGGGTTTTTGGCGTGGTTGAACATCGGCTTCCTGCCAATAAAAAGCAAGACATGAAAGATACCAGTGGTTATGTTTCTGAAGCTTATATTATTCAACTGGCGGAAAGCGTCGGATTTAAATTGGCAGCAAAGTCAGAAGTTAACGCCAATCCAAAAGACACAGCCGACCATAAAGGTGGCGTGTGGGCTTTGCCGCCATCCCTCGTCAATAAAGAAACAGACCGGCAAAAATATATCGACATTGGTGAGAGCGACCGGATGACGTTGAAATTTGTTAAACCGTGATACGGATTGGCTGTAAAGCTGCGGGATTACACACAATGTAATTGATTTAAAAAGTAATCTTTTCAACGCAACGCCTTCATTTGAACGCGTTGCGTTTTTTATTGCTAATCGACGGATGTCAAAAATCACCATCTTTTTCATTAACGAAGCGGAAACTTTAGCTCCCCTCCAATTTTTGGGTAGCCCCGCACCATATCGGAAATGGCTAGTACGGTTTACCCTAATGTTATTGCCCAAAAGAAACCTGTAGATTGCAACGTCGTACGCATGCTGCCCGGTTTTTAGTTAATTGGAGTGACGGTAATCCGGCAGTCAATTCAGCTAAGTTAATTGATAAAAAAAAGGAAATAACATGTTAGGACTAGGACATATTGGAAAAATGCTATCGGCCCCGGTTCGGGACAACTTCAATAAAACAGACGAAATATTTATCTATGCAGCAGACCCTACACAAGACCCTGATGGTGTGACGGTTTTTTTCTATGTCTGTACCTTGGGGCTCGGCTACCTTTACGACCTTTATTGCATAGAAGATGATAAAAAAGCGATCAGAGCGAAGCTGCGTCCAGTTTATGAGGAATGCGTAAATCATAAAAACCAATTCGGATTAGACAAATTAAAGAGTAATAGCTCTATCGTATTGAACTTCAATGAACGGAATTCTCCATTTGAGGAAAAGCAAAACATAACTAAATTAACTATTAAATACGACCTGGACGCTTCGAACTTTAAATTATGGTTTAACGATGATGAGTTTGATTACGTCATTGTGGATAAGACCTGGGGCCAGGTGAAGCAGCTTTTAGTTAGCAATGCTGATGCAGCCGCACAAGAGACTCCGGTCAAAAAAAGACCTAAGAACTGAAAATCGGTTTGTTATAGGAAGAACGGATGACGCTGGCCGTGCTGCGTCGATTTAAAAAGTAAGGGGGTGTCCTGAATTTTGTGTAAACGGTGTTTGAATTTAATGGTGTGGCATGCGATCACCGAACTGGATTGTAAAGCGATTTAATGCAGCTTTCCAGTCTTGAATGGGCATGGTCCATTTTTGACTGATGTTATTCAAGGCCAGATAAAATAATTTAAACACCGCTTCATCCG
>Ga0209512_1000338_pt1 | contig 84140 bp, 64 predicted proteins | sample frozenSSSSmetaG_FD_184142 | JGI IMG/M metagenome (GOLD analysis project Ga0209512, IMG submission 184142) | Glacier valley bacterial and archeal communities from Borup Fiord, Nunavut, Canada, to study Microbial Dark Matter (Phase II) -... | ecosystem: Environmental > Aquatic > Freshwater > Ice >...
TCCATGGGTAAGATCGCCGCCCCAGTGTCCGGTGATAAGAACAAGCACGGTAGCAGCAATTGTCAGCGGCCTGCCAATATTTTTTTTTCTGATAAAAAAAGAGTGGAGAAAATAAAATAAAAATGCCAGCAGCGCAATAGAAACACCTCCCCATTTGTGCCGAAAAAAAACAGCGCCATCCTGTGTTTCCTGCAGAGAGAGCAACAGACCCATTATTGCCGTAATGATGGCGGAAAATGCAGCAATGAATCCAATGATCGTAACCCAGGGGGAAGAAGCTTCGTTTAAAGGGATCCAGAAAGTAACAAAATAAACCAGCAGCAGTGTTATCGGAAAATGCAGGAACATGGGATGCATGCGCCCTGCCACCTGCAGCCAAAGCGGCAAATGTATACGATCCTCAAATAAAAGAAGGAACAAAAGAAAAAAAATGCCGGCAAGCAATAATCCCTCACCCGTTTTTTTTAATACTGGCATGTTTGGGCTAAATCTATACTCTGGTAAGTTTATATGGGTACACTTTATTGGAATTCCATTGCGCCACGTACAGATTTCCATCACTGTCCACGCACACGTCATGCGGATGAATAAATAATTTTTCCGCCTGGCTCATAGGCTGCAGCAAATCACCGGTGTATACCGGCGCCGTACCGCCTATGTTAGAAACTACTTTATTATCTTTATCCAGGATGGTTACAAATCCGGTGCCGGGAGAGTCAAGGTTAGGCGACCTTAATACCGCAGCATACAAATGATCACCATGAATAACGGGACGGCAAACACATGCACCCGGCAACGCTATCACTTCAGTTAATTTTCCATCCATAGAAAACCGTTTAAAACAATTACGTGTCCGATCGGTAATTAATAAACTTGGAAAGGCCAGGCGGGAATCTACGGTAATGCCGTGAGCATTGTCAAGGTTTTCTTTAGCAGCTCCCCTGCCACCAAAAACATTTTTTAATTTTCCGGTGGCATCATACTGCATGATATACTGAAGGCCATAGCCGTCGGCAATATAAAAATCTCCATTGTCCAGGACCGTCGTTTCTGTCGGCACGAATTCTTCTTTTTTTAAATAATGCCCGGTTTCAGCAGGATAATCTATCGTTAATAATATCTTACCGGTAATGGTGGTTTTATATACCTGGTGCTTTTCAGTGTCCGTAATAAACAGAAAATCTTCTCCATTGGCGCGGTGAAGTGTTAACCCGTGCGCACCGGGAAATTCATGTCCCCATGACTCCAGTAATTTTCCGGATTTATTATATACCAGCACATTATTCTTTACTTCATTTGTCAGCAGTAATATTCTACCTTTGCTGTCTTCTGCCATTTCATGGCAATCATTTACGGGGTTAACCGAAGGATTTAATGCTCCCCATGATTTATCCAGGCGGTACTGCATATTGTTATGACCATACACCGGGTCATTGTTGCGCGCAAAAAGATCCCGCATAATTAACAAAGAGCCTGAGGCCAATGCGGTTTGCTTTATAAATTTTTTTCTTAGCATATACTATGTAATAATATCTTTAACTACTGTTCCGGCGACATCTGTAAGCCGGTACCTGCGTCCCTGGAGACGGAATATTAATCGCTCATGATCAAGCCCCAGCTGGTTTAAAACCGTCGCCTGGAAATCGTGCACATGCACGGGATCTTTTATAATATTGTAACCGAATTCATCTGTTTCTCCATGCACGACCCCGGGTTTGATACCACCGCCAGCCATCCATATTGAAAAACAGCGTGGATGATGATCGCGGCCATAATTTTCTGCCGACATTTTACCCTGGCAATAGTTGGTACGGCCAAATTCTCCACCCCAGATCACAAGCGTATCGTCCAGCAGTCCTCTTTGTTTAAGATCGGTGATCAGTGCCGCCGAAGCCTGGTCCACATCCATTGCCTGCCCTTTCATTTCATTAGGAAGATTACCATGCTGATCCCATCCCTGGTGGTAAAGCTGGATAAACCGCACGCCATTTTCCGACAACTTTCTTGCAAGCAGGCAATTTGCGGCGTAAGTACCGGGAACGAGGCAGTCTGCTCCATATAACTTTACAATGTCATCAGGCTCCTTGTTTACATCCATAATTTCCGGCACGGCGGTCTGCATGCGGAAGGCCATCTCATATTGCTGGATCTTGGTAACAATTTCAGGATCGCCGAACTGCTGATATCCGAGATTATTTAATTCTGCAACCTTATCCAGCATTTTCCGCCTGGTACCTCTGTCCATTCCATCAGGATCCTGCAGGTATAAAATCGGACTGTCGCCGCTGCTAAACTGCACGCCCTGGTGTATGGAATCCAGGAATCCATTCGACCAAAGTTTTGAATAAACCCCCTGCCCGTTACCTCGTCCTTTAGATAGCAATACACAGAACGCCGGCATATTCTTATTTTCCGTACCAAGACCATAGCTTACCCATGAACCCATGCTGGGGCGGTTGCCCTGCTGCGCTCCGGTTTGAAAAAAGGTGAGCGCCGGATCGTGGTTGATAGCCTCTGTATGCATGGATTTTATGATGCACAGTTCGTCTACTATTTTCGCCATGTGGGGAAACAATTCACTTACCCAAACACCATTCTGTCCATGCTGGTTGAACTTATAAAAGGATCCTACTAACGGAAAAGATTTCTGGTTGGCCGTCATGCCTGTCAGCCGCTGGCCCTGCCGGATGGATTCCGGAAGGTCCTTTCCCATCATTGTATTTAATATCGGTTTATAATCGAAAGATTCCAGCTGTGAGGGGGCGCCGTTCTGAAAAAGATAAATAACGCGTTTGGCTTTTGGCGCAAAATGTGGCAGGCCGGACATGACTGCTTCTTCCACGTCCTTTGAACCGCTGAACAGATCAGGTATCAGCAGCGATCCCAGCGCCACGCTGCCCAGGCCGATACTGAGCCCTGACAGGAACTTGCGGCGGTTCACATTTAAACCATTTTCCAATAGCTCTTTGTTCATACTACGTTTTTGTTATGGCTTCTTCCATATTATAAATAACCTGCATCGTTTGCATCAGTGCTGCCAGCTCGGCTTTTAATTTAAATGAGGGCTTATAATATCCCACTTTAATGATTTTTTCCGCATCCGGACCATTGTTTTTAAATGCCGCCAGCCGCTCTTTATAATAACTGGTCAGTATTTCCAATTCCTTTTGACGGGGCCTGCGGCAAATTATCTTTTCAAAACCTATATTTATACTTTCTTCCCCATTGTTTTTCTGCAGTAATTTATCAGACAGGGCCAGTGAGGCCTCCAGCACGGTAGGGTCGTTCATCATGATCAGCGCCTGCAGTGGCGTATTGGTCCGGGACCGTTTAACTTCACACTGGTCACGGTTGCTGGCATCAAATATCATCATGGATGGTGGCGGCACAGTGCGTTTTATCAACGTGTACATACCCCTTCTGTACAGCAAGGCGCCGGTATCCTGCCTGTAAACGGCAAGTTGCCCCCGGCCCGAAGTAGCCATCTCCCACAAACCCGGCGGCTGATATGGCTTCACACTTGGCCCTCCGATGCTTTTGTTAAGAAGGCCGCTGCTTTCCAATACGATATCTTTCACAAGCTCCGCGGGTACACGCAGTCGTGGCGCATGGGATAAATAAATATTTTCAGGGTCGGCCTTTGTTTTTTCTTTATCCGTTTCTGCTGACTGTCTGTAAGTGGCGGAAAGCATAATTTGTTTAACGAGCCTTTTGATATTCCATCCGTTTTCCCTGAAATCCGTTGCCAGCCAGTCCAGCAATTCAGGATGGGAAGGAAGGTCGCCCTGCATGCCCAGGTCAGCAGTGGACTTCACCAATCCCCGGCCAAAAAATTCCTGCCACATACGGTTCACAAAGACACGCGCAGTTAAAGGATTTTTAGGATCGAACAACCATTGGGAGAGGCCAAGCCTGTTTGGGGGCAGGCCGGAAAAGGGCAGTATGGCCACGGGCGTGCCGGGAACAACTTCATCGCCATGACTGTCGTAGTTACCTCTTTGTAAAACAAACGTTTTACGTAAAGTGTCCCGTTCTTTCATAATCGACACTTCCAGCTTGTTGGTGTCGGGTTTATTAATGAATTTCAGCACACTTCCCAGGTCCTCTTTTGTAATCTCCATGCGCGGATTCTTGGCGTATGTTTCCGGTCCGCCAACTGTGGATTCCAAACCAACTTCTGAAATGTTGTTAAAAAAGGCAGACATCTGGTAATATTCTTTCTGCGAAAAAGGATCGTATTTGTGATCATGGCACTTGGCACATTCCAGCGACACCCCAAGGATTCCACGGCTTAAGGTATTGGTGCGGTCAATAACATATTCCACCCTGTATTCTTCGTCTATCACGCCGCCTTCTTCAGTAATTTTATGATTGCGGTTAAAGCCTGTTGCGAGGATCTGCTCGCACGTGGCATCAGGCAACAGGTCGCCGGCCATTTGCCAGGTAATAAATTTATCGTAAGAAAGATTTTCATTAAAAGCATGTATCACCCAATCGCGCCAGGGCCACTGCGTGCGGTAGTTGTCATCCTGGTAGCCATGCGAATCGGCGTAACGCGACACGTCGAGCCAGTTGATGGCCATGCGCTCACCATATTGGGGCTGGCTCATCAGTTCATCTATCATCTTTTCATAAGCATTTATCGAACCGTCCGCAACGAAGCGCTGTGTCTGTTCAATAGAAGGTGGCAATCCCGTAATATCAAATGATATTCTTTTAAGCAACCGCTCCCTGTCTGCTTCGGGGTTAGGTGTGAGACCTCTGTTTTCCATTTGCTGCAGCACGAAATAATCTATTTCATTTTTTGGCCAGCTTTCTAACTTTACAGCAGGCATCGGATGCCTGACAGGGGGTACAAATGCCCAGTGTTTCTGGTATTCGGCACCCTCAGCGATCCATTCTTTAAACAAAGCAATCTCACTTTCACTGAGCGAAGGCAAATGGCTGGAAGCCGGCGGCATCATATAAGAAGTATCTTTTGAACTGATGCGAAGGAACAATTCAGAAAGCTCAGGATTTCCTTTAACAATAGCATGCGCACGGGGATGTTCCTTTAAGGCTTTATAAGCCTCGGCAGCGATGTCTAACCGCAGCCCGGCCTCTCTTTTGTTGGCGTCGGGACCATGGCAATTGAAGCATTTGTCAGACAAAACCGGCCGTATCTGAAAATTATAACTGATCCTTCTCTTATCTGTGACCCCATTAGCTTTGTGATCGGCGCATGAAGGCAGGTAAAAGCAGGTTATCGCTCCCAGGGAGATGAACATTAAAATGAGAACCTTCTTCATTGGCAGATTTGATCGTTAGCCCTTTAAAGGCGGAAATACTTTTATTGTCAATTTAATTGTAATTTATCTCCTTTATTTTGATATAAAAAGAATCAATTGTAGTATTGGAATGAAACAAAACGGATCCCGGCTTCTCTTTATCATCTTTTTTTTTGTTGCGTGCAACAAACAGCATACCCTGTTCGAACAGATTTCATCCTCCCATTCAGGAATCACATTCAATAACGAGATAACAGAAACCGATTCCCTGAATCCTATAAACCTCGTAAATATCTATAATGGCGGCGGCGTGGGCATAGGCGATTTTAACAATGATGGCCAGCAGGATATTTACTTTACCGGCAATAAGGTGCCTGGTAAACTATATCTTAACAGGGGTAATTTTAAGTTTGATGACATTACACAACAGGCAGGCGTCGAAGGCATGGGCCGCTGGGCAAGAGGTGTGGCTGTTGTGGATATCAACAACGACGGGCTGATGGACATTTACATCTGCAACACCATTGATAAGGATTCATTAAAAAGACGCAACATTTTATACATTAATGAAGGACCGGACAAAAATGGCATACCGCATTTTTCGGACAGGGCCGCAGAATATGGTCTTGACATTCACGTGCAATCGACCATGGCCAGTTTTTTTGATTACGACAACGATGGCGATCTCGACATGTATCTTACTGTTAACGAAGCCAGCCTTACTGTAAATCCTTCCGTTTTTAACAGGGAAAAATACAAATCACCTCATCAGAGTTTCGGCAGGTTATACCGCAACGATATGGATTCCGTGTCCAGACACCCGGTATACCACGATGTTTCCGTCGAAGCCGGCATCACATTGCACGGATACGGCCATGCGGCAACGGTTTGTGATATTAACAATGATGGCTGGAAAGACATTTATGTCTCAGATGATTTTTTATCGGACAATATTTTATACATCAATAATCAAGACGGTACATTTACCGATCATTCAAAAGATTATTTCAAACATACCTCCTTCAATGCGATGGGTCAGGATATCGCTGACATTAATAATGACGGACTACCGGATGTTATTGAACTCGACATGAATCCGGAAGACAACTATCGAAAAAAAATGCTGCAGAGCGCAAACAATTACCAGACGTATCAGAATTTCGATTTCTACGGCTATCAATACCAGTACGCGCGTAATACTTTGCAACTCAATGAGGGGCCGCGCGTAGGCCAAAATGATTCCATTGGTGCGCCGGCCTTCAGCGAGATAGGTTTTTTAAGCGGAGTGGCGCAAACCGACTGGAGCTGGACGCCACTGGTGATGGATTTTGATAACGACAGTTACAGGGACATCATCGTTACCAATGGTTTTCCCCGGGATGTGACCGACCACGACTTCATCGCCTTCCGTAACCATGCTGCTGAAGGGGAATCCATGCAGGAGATGCTACGGCAGATACCTCAGGTAAAGTTGCATAACTATGCCTTTCATAACCAGGGAGATCTTAATTTTAAGGACGTTTCAGAAAACTGGGGATTATTGCTGCCGTCTTTCTCTAACGGTGCCGCATACACGGATATAAACAATGACGGAGCGATGGACATGGTGATCAACAACATAGATGATAAAGCACTTGTATATAAAAATACTGCCATTGAAAAGGATTCGCTTCAATCGCGTTATTTGCAGATAAAATTCAAAGGTGAAAAACAAAATATCAACGGGATCGGCGCAACGGTATATGTTTATTATGATCATGGAAGGCAACAGGTGTATGAAAATAATCCTTACAGGGGGTATTTATCTACCATGGAGATGGGTGCCCATTTCGGACTGGGTAAAATAACGTTACTGGATTCTGTAGTAATTAAATGGGGCGGCGGCAGGGAGCAAACATTGCTACAGGTCAGCACGAACCAATTACTTTTAGTAAACATTGCCGACGCAAAAATAAATCTGCCGGTTGCGCAACCAGCTATCGCCGCAAATACTTTATTCCGGGAAATTACTGCAGCGGCCGGCATTGATTTCAGGCACAAAGATTTTGATTTTATAGATTTTAATATTCAGAAATTACTGCCGCATAAATTTTCCGAATATTGTCCTGCGCTGGCCGCCGGCGATATAGACCAGAATGGTTTCGATGATTTAATTATTGGAGGAAATAATTTTACGCACGCCCAGGTTTTTTTACAACAACCAAATGGAAAGTTTATTCAGAAAGATTTTCCACCGGGAGAATTCGGCGCCGCCGCTAATTTCAAAGACGAGGGTATTATGATTTTTGACGCAGATGGCGACGGGGTGCCCGATGTTTATTTCAGCAGTGGGGGATATAAAGCCCCTTCAGGAAATGAAGCCTACCAGGACAGGCTGTACCTTAATGATGGTAAGGGAAACTTTAGCTTACAAACCGGCGCACTGCCTCATAACAATACCAGTAAACTCTGTGTACGGTCCATGGATTTTAATAATGACGGCAAGATGGATCTTTTCGTTTCCGGTCGTGTTGATCCGGGAAGTTATCCCAAACCGGTGAGCAGTTTCCTGTTCAGGAATGACTCTGAAAAAGGGCATGCAAAATTTACCGATGTTACGGCAGATGTGGCTCCGGATCTGAAAAATATCGGCCTCGTTTGCGATGCATTATTCACCGATTTTGATAATGATGGCCAGATAGACCTTATGCTTGCCGGTGAATGGATGCCTGTGACCCTGTTAAAAAATACTGATGGAAAATTTCATAATATTACCGCCGCATCCGGCATTAACGACCAGCCGGGCTGGTGGAACTCCATAGTAGCAGGTGATTTTCGCCATACCGGGCGGACAGACTATATTATCGGCAATACGGGATTAAATACTTTTTACCGCGCGACTGAAAAAAATCCGGTCTATGTGACCGCAAAAGATTTTGACCATAACGGAGGATTTAATTCTATCCTGTCTCTTTTTTTACCCGACTCCAGAGGAATTAAAAAAGAATTTCCTGCATTGGGCAGGGATGATGTGCTCGATCAGATCCCCAGCATGAAAAAACGTTTCAACAGCTACCAAGACTTTGCCAGTGCCACGATGGATGAGTTGCTGCTGCCCGAACAAAAAAAGGGTGCGATCAGACTGAAAGCGACCATGCTTCAGTCGTGCTTTATGAGAAATGACGGGGAAGGAAAATTTACGCTTGTTCCATTGCCTGCAGCTGCGCAGATGGCCCCGGTAAATGGAATGGTAGCGGATGACTTTGATGGCGATAATAATACTGATGTGCTGATCAACGGCAATGATTATGGCACCGATGTTTCCGTTGGCAGGTATGATGCCTTCAATGGGTTGTTACTGAAAGGCAATGGGGATGGAAGCTTCACCCCGCAGACTATTTTACAAAGCGGAATATACATACCAGGAAATGGCAAGGCACTGGTAAAACTGTCGGGTAAGAATGATAATTACTTAATTGCGGCCAGTCAGAATCAGGGAGCTTTAAAATTGTTCGAATTAAAAAGAAGAACAGGCATATTAAAACTCAGGCCCGATGATATGAGTGCTATTATTCACTTTAGTGGTGGAGGAATTGAGAAGAAAGAATTTTATTATGGAAGTTCTTTTTTATCCCAGTCGTCGAGGTTTATGAATCTGGATGGCAACATAATGAATGTTACCATCACGAACAGTAAGGGAATAAGCCGGGAGATAGACAACACGGCCCCCGGGGGAAGCGCCGGAAAAACAGCGCTTCTCCCTGGGGGGTGTGGTCATTTATATCACAGGTTGGATTTAACCGCATCCCATCCATAAATACTGCTGATCTTATTCAGGATAGCATCTATGCTTTCAGGTGTAAAATTCCATAAGTTGGTGCCGTACAGGGCGAGTACGCTTTGATAATCCGACTCACTGATCTTTTTATGCTGATTGAATTTTAAAGCCATCCAAAAGCCTAATGACTCAGAAAGATTGCCTGTGACAGCTGCGGCACTGTTTGCAAGGTTGCCCTTAGCTTCATTCAGTTCGTGCAAGGCGCCGGCGGCTTCCAGGGTTTCAAAGAAAGGAATAATAACAGCGGCCTGCTGCAACGCTGTGCTGTTGTCATTATTTGCTAATGCAGCGCGGCCTTTAAGAAAAGCATTTAATAATGCAGGGTTCGCATTAATACCGGTGAGCGTAGTCACGGGTTTACTTATACCTGAATCGATCTGGCTGGTATAAGATCCCCAGTATTTTACCCCTTTCCTGTTAGCAGGAAAATTAGAGGGAACGCACCATAAGAAGAACGCCTGGTCCCATGCATGCTGTTTGGCAGTCATACTGATATTACTGTTAAGCGAATCTCCCAGATAAATGTCTGTAATAAGGTGACCGAGCACCGTACCCATTAGAGTCTTAGTGAATAGTTGTCTCCAGTAAATACCGTTTTGAGATAATAACGTTTGCCTGCTGCTTACCCCTGCAACGCCGTTTGTCGCAGGCAGGGTGCTTGATGAAGCCAGTTCTATGCTATCTATCCAGCTTGCTATCAATGTCCGGGCAGCCGGAACGGTGCTGTTTTCCAGAGACATGCCGGAGGTATTGAGATCGATAATAACGCCATTAAAAGAGGTATCTGTAAACAGGCCGCTCTGGTTGGCATACATACTTTTCATATTTGCGCTGCTGACAACATTTCCTGCGTTGCCCTTATTCAGGGCGATTTCCATTTCTCCGAACATTGACAGTATTGTTTTGGCCGGGAGCGAATCAGCATTACTGAAATTATACGTGGCGGGCACTGTATAAGAAGTGCCGGGTCCGCTGTCATTTTTTTTACATCCGGCAATCAACAGAGTGACGGTCATTGTCCATCCTATAACCGGAATAATTGATCTTTTTACCATGAGTGCTTAGTTAATTGGCGGCAAGATTAACTAAGTTGAAGAAAATCTCTTCGCTTAATCAGGAAATCCATTTGCGCAATCAGGAAAACTATGCAAATTCCGGCGCCGCAACCCTGCGGCTTTATCTGATACAAGGAGGGCGGAAAATTAATTACTGTCCTTATCCAAGCTATGAATAAATTGCATAGTGGATAATTGATTTTTTACCTATAAATTAAAAACAATGTCAGCTACAAAGGCATACGCGGTGCACAGTGCAAAAGATACATTGGCGCCATTTAATCTGGACCGCAGGAAAGCCGGTCCGTACGATGTTCAGTTTGAGATATTATTCTGTGGCGTTTGCCACTCGGATATTCACCAGGTCCGCAACGAATGGAACAATTCCATTTACCCCATGGTTCCCGGCCATGAAATAGTGGGAAAAGTGACAAAAGTAGGAGATAAGGTAAAAAAATTTAAAGTGAATGACCTCGTGGGCGTGGGCTGCCTGGTAGATTCCTGCCGCGAATGCAGCAATTGTAAAAAGGGCCTTGAGCAATATTGTAAAAATGGCTCCGTAGGCACGTACAATGCGTATGAAAAAGATGGAAAAACGGTTACTTATGGAGGGTATTCCAAGCAAATCGTGGTGCATGAAGATTTTGTACTGCGCATTTCAGATAAACTGCCCCTTAACGCAGTAGCACCATTGCTTTGTGCCGGCATTACCACTTATTCTCCTTTAAAACACTGGAAAGTGGGCAAGGGTCATAAAGTTGGGGTCGTGGGCCTGGGTGGTCTGGGGCACATGGCCGTAAAATTTGCCGCTGCTTTCGGAGCCGAAGTAACTATGCTGAGTACCTCTCCCAGCAAGGAAGAAGATGCACGCCGGCTTGGCGCCCACAAATTCGCACTTACCAGCAATCCTGAACAACTCAAGAGCCTCAAGAACTATTTTAATTTCATTGTGGACACGGTTTCGGCGCCACATGATTACAATGCTTATTTGCACATGCTGGATACAAATGGTATCATGATCTGCGTAGGCGTGCCTCCTGCCCCGATAGAAATGTACGGTTTCAGCCTGTTGGGCAACCGCAGGAGCATAGCCGGTTCAGGTATTGGCGGCCTTCCGGAAACCCAGGAAATGCTGGACTATTGTGCCGAAAACAATATTGTATCAGACGTTGAAATGATCAATATGGCGTATATCAACGAAGCATATGAAAGAATGCTGAAAGGTGATGTAAAATACCGTTTCGTTATCGACATGGCAACCTTATAGACCGGCAAAAGAGCAATGAACGCAAAGGGATGAATATGAAAATATCCATTCCTTTGCGTTCATTCTGTTTCATGGCCCTGATGCTTGCCAAAATGAATTAACTTTCTTTCGTTCCATCTGAATTTAATAATGGCTGATAATAATCCGAAAAAAAATGTCTGGCTGAATATTCTTCTCCTGGTACAGCCTTACCGCAAAAAGCTCCTGTTCGTTTTCGTGATCAGTCTGCTGGCTACTGCCATCACCGTCGTGGAACCGCTGATTTACAGGGAAGCCGTAAATGATATCGCCGGTCTTTTTATACAAAGAGCGCGGAACGATGTAAAAACAGAAATGGGTCTTGAAACTGAAACGGACGAGGATCCGCTTACCCGATTTTTTGAAAAAAATTCCGAAAAGAAAGAGAACCCAACTGACACGGTTCATAAAAAGCAGCATTCCTTAAAAAAAACAATTTCCAAAAAGCACCGGCCCAAACAGCCACACCGAAAAGACAAGGTCGCCCCCCGCACTACAAATGAAGCTTTCAACACATTGCTATGGGCAGTTATTTTGTTATTTATAATCAATGTCACGGGATTGATATTCTGGTGGATAGGAGAAAACATGAATGTGAAGCTTTCCTGCACCATTGAAAAACGATTCATCCAGCGGACATTCGGCCACGTATTAAAATTGCCACTGAAATTCTTTTCCAAACACTCCAGTGCCGCGCTGCATAAACAAATCGATCAGTCTGAGGAAATCTCTGCAACAGTAAGTTTTTTCACAAAGGATATTTTCCCGGAATTCATCAGCCTTGCCGGTATCCTTGTAATTATGTTCTGGCAAAACTACATTCTTGCATTGCTGGCGTTATCGATTGTTCCTTTTTATTTATACCTGACAATCAGGTCCACTAAAAAACTGGAAATGAGCCTGGCGGGATATTATGAAAAATGGGAAGAAGTTTCTGCCAGAATGCAGGATGCGCTGGCCGGAATAAAAACAGTTAAATTATCCGGCTCGGAAGAAAGAGAAGTGAGCAGGCTGGACAAGCAGGTATCAGCCGCTTACAAGGACTATATCAGCAGGTCACTGCTTTCCAATAAATTTTCTTTCTGGCAGGTTTTACTGACTCATATTGCCACTGCGCTCGTACTTGGTTACGGCGGCTACCTCGCCTTGCAGCATACCCTAACTCCCGGGGATATAGTAATGTTCGTGGCTTATCTCGACATGTTGTATTCACCAATCGACAGGCTGGCGAGCATCTGGGCAGAAGTACAGCAGAACGTTGCTTCCGTTGCCCGGGCATTTTCTTTACTGAATGCCGGCGTTGAAGAAAAGGAGGGAAAAGAATTAATAGTAACTAAAGGCAAGGTAGAATTCAGAAACGTGAACTTTGGGTATTCACCTGAAAGAGAGGTTCTGAAAAATCTGTCCTTCCGGGCTGACCCGGGGAAAATAACGGCCATTGTCGGCACATCGGGGGCAGGTAAAACCACTACGGTCGATCTGCTTTTAAAATTATTTGAACCACAAAGCGGAGAGATCTTTATAGATGGAAATCTTCTTTCAGAAATGGATGGCGCTTCCGTTAGAAGACATATTGGGATGGTAGCCGCTGACGGCGCTATATTCAGAGGATCGCTGGCAGATAATATACGGTATAAAAAGCCAGAAGCGACGGATGAGGAAGTAAGCCTTGCCGCCATTGGTGCCGGCATGGAATCCACGCTTAAGCGGTTACCTGATGGGTTGCAAACGCAGGTTGGCGAAAGCGGTTTTGGATTATCTGTTGGTGAAAGACAACGCGTGCAGATTGCAAGGGTTATTGTTTCCAAACCATTTTTACTGGTGCTGGATGAAGCAACCGCTAATCTGGATTATGCCACTGAAGCAGAAGTAAAAAAAACGATTGATGAAATCCGGAAACATCATACGGTTATCATCATCGCGCACCGGTATTCAATGGTAAAAGATGCAGATCATGTAATTGTTCTCGATGCAGGACAAGTGGCGGAAGAAGGGACTCCCGGCGAATTGATCGCTTTGCAGGGATGGTTCGCTGATTTTGCCGGCGCTGCAGAAGAATTTGAAGAAACTGAAGAGGAACCTGGTGAACAGCAGGAAGATTTATAATAAAAAGATCCGGTTTTTGGTTCCGGATCTTTTTATCACTCTTTTATTATTATTATTGTTTTTCCCACCATACAGGAGTTACGAGGTCATCGGGCCCCTGAACTTTCAGTGCTGCAGCATAATTTTGTGAATTGATTGTCTGTTCCGATAATGGATAACGTGAGCGCAGTGGCCATATATTAATCGCACTGTTCGGCCCGGGAGCAGTTTCTTTTGGAACGCGCGTTCTTCTCCATTCAGACCAGCCTTCAAAACCGTTATAAAACAAAGCGAACCATTTCTGTATCCTTATCTTATATAACTTTTCGTCTGTCGTGCCGGTATAAGCTACTTCAGGCTGGGTGAAATAAGATGCCCCAGGTGTAATATCATTAGCCTTGGGATAAGAGAAATTTGCAACGTCAAGGCGGCTTTCAAGATAGGTAAACTGGTCATTCACTCCATTAAGATAATAAGTAGCGGCATCACCGGTAGTGATCAGCCCTCTTTCCCTGGCTTCGGCAAGAATGAACTGCACTTCCGAATATGTCAGTATCATTCCCTGGGCAGCGGTTTTTGAGGCCTGGGGAAACGCCGATACTGGTTGCAGCACAGGAGATACCTGCGACTGGTTGGCCGTTCCTCCTCCATAGGAAGATTCTGCCGTTCCGATACCGTTGGGTACTCCGCCATAAGCAGGTGTTCCTGCCGTTATGCTGGCTGGCGTTGGCTGGGCATAGTATTTAATTCTGGGATCATTGAGGAGGTTAAGATTGGTCTCAAAAGTAGTGCTGAGATGATAATCATATACGGGGTTATTATAATAAGCAGGAAATTCATTACCCTGTTCTTCAATATAAGACAAGGCGGCCTGGTCTTGATATGAACCGAATAAAGGATAAGTGGTTGGATCACCGGCTATAGTACCCATAATTGATGGCACATCTATCTTCAGGCCGGTTTTACCGGAAATACGCATCAGCAGGCGCAGGCGCAGGCCATTGGCAAACATTCTCCAGCGCATGGCACTTCCCCCCATCAGGATATCAGCATTTACAGGATCCTGCCCTGCTGCGAGTAAAGAATTTGCAGTGTTCAGACTATCTATTAATGCATAATATACATCCTCCTGTCTATCGAATTTCGGAGCGAAGATACCCGCTGTTTTACCCATCAGCGCTTCGCTGTAAGGAATATCACCGAAATTATCTGTTACTACCTGAAACATCCACGACCGGAGCACCAGCGCTATTCCTTCATTGTTTTTAAAGCCTTTGTCATGGCTTAATATCCGTAAGTTTTCCACATCTCTCAACTGGTCATAGAAGTTCCATAGAAATCCTCCCTGAACTTGGCTGGGTGTCCAGGCATCATCGAAACCACTGGTATATTGATTGGCGTAATAATCGCCCGCAACACTTGCCGTAAATTCTGAGGTGTAAGAATAATTACGGACCGCATTTTTAATTATGGATGGCAGTAAAAACTGAGGATTCTTCACCTCCTGCGCGCCATTTGGATTTTTATTGATATTCTCAAAATCTTTTGTACAACCCGATAAGAGCAGAGCAGCTGCAAATCCGAATAAAAGAAAATTATGTTTCATAAACAGTTTTTAAAATTAGAAATTGACACTCAGGTTAACTCCAAGGCTTCTTGTAGTAGGCAGGCTAAGATTTTCAAATCCGCCGACAAGACCGCCGCCTGTCGATGCACCTGTTTCCGGATCAAAATGCTGGTTCTTTGTCCAGAGAGCCAGGTTGCGGCCAACAAAGGATAATGATATGTTCTGGACAGGAATTTTCGCATACATCGTCTTAGGAAAATTATATCCCAGTTTTAATTCCCGCAATTTTACAAATGATCTGTCTATCAGCTGGGCTTCGGAATTGTGGTCATAATATCTTTTATAAAAATCCCGTGGCCCGGTGCCATTGATTCCCTTGCTGTAAGTGCCGTCAAAGACTTCCAGGTTGCGCTGGTAACTTCCATCAGACATCAGCACTGCTCCGTCCCTGAAATAATCAGCATCATATACATGCCCTTCTACTCTTGTCAGCCTGACTCCTTCGGTTTCGATAAGTTGCCCCGCACCGGTGGCTTTGTTGATGAATCTGGAAATAACCACCCCTCCATGACTGATGTCAAACAGGAACTCCAGGTAGGCCCCTTTATAAGTGAACCTGTTGTTGATACCCAATGTCCAGTCTGGATTTATATTACCAAGATACATCGCATTGGAAGTGATCTGCGGACGGCCATTGGAACCTATAACGATCATTCCCTTCAGGCTGCCGGAGTCCACACGTTGAAATCCCGGTCCGTAAAGCGCGCCCATTCTTTCTCCTACGCGCGCATCTATTGTCGCGTCCTCTCCCGGAGCGGCCTGTACTATTTTTTCAACACCGGGATACAGGGAAATCACCTTGCTGATATTGCGTGCAAAATTCAAATTAACGGACCATTCAAATTTGCCTGTCCTTACCGGCACGGCGTTCAGTTGTATTTCAACACCCTTATTTGAAATTTCTCCGGCATTTATAATCCGTGCGCCATAGCCAGAAGAAATGGGAGTCTGCAAGGGCAGTATCTGATTCTTTGAACTGGTCTTGTAAACTGTTAGATCCAGTCCCAGGCGACTGTTGAATAAACTAAGCTCGGTGCCTGCTTCCAGGGTACTACTTTTTTCGGGTTTTAGGTTCAGGTTATTCAGCTGGGAGCTTTCCGACAGAGAAGGAATGCCAGCCCACAACGCCTGGTAATTATAAGCCGTAATGATCTGGTAAGGATCGGCGTCATTACCCGCCTGTGCATAAGCCAGGCGAACCTTGAACAGGTTAACAGCGGGTGACATGGTAAATATCTTGTTCAGCAAAATGCTGGTATTTACCGAAGGATAGAAATAAGAATTATGTTCCTTTGGCAATGTGCTTGACCAGTCATTTCGTCCGGTAATATTTACGTATACTTTTTCCTGGTAATTAAACTGAAAAAAAGCATATAAGCTGTTTGTCTTGCGCCGTTCATCATATGAAGAACCCTGAAGCGCCACGCTGCTGTTATTAAGACTGTAAATATTTGGCAGCAATAATTGGTTGGCAGTGGTTACCCGGTTGCTTCGGCTTCTTTCCATTGTATTTCCACCGAATGACAGATCATAATGAAAATCGCCTGCATTGTTATTGTAATTAACCAGGAAATCGTAATTATTTTCCTGATACTTGAATATAGTTTCCTGGTAAAAACCCTTGGTGGCATTGAACGTACTGTATGCCATCTTCCGGGGCCTGAGGTCATTGAAATAATCAGTTCCCACCCTTCCCATGATACTCAGGTTATCGAGTATTTTATAATTCAGCTTGAAATTTCCATATACCTGGTCCTTGTTCTGGCCGCTTGGATTTTCGTAGGCGTAAAAAAATGGATTATCATGGCCGTTCGCATAATCCTGGGTAAACTGCTGAATGCCCTCCAGGCCGGGTTGCCAGTACCTGCGGAGGCTGTTGATGTTCACATTGCGGTTCATCCACACAAATTCATACATGGGAGTTCCCTGGCCATATCCAAGATCGGGCCTGCTTGAACTGTTTGTTTTCGAGTAATTGATAAGAGCGTCGGCAGTCAGCTTTGATGACAGTTTATAACCCGCTTTCAGGTTAAAAGAATTACGCGATAAATTATTATTAGGCACGATTCCCGTTTCATCATTATTGGTATAGGAGAAACGAAAATTCGAAACCTCATTACTGCCTGAAAGGGCAACAGAATTAAATCGCGTGTGACCGGTAACAAAAAAATCTTTCATATTATCCCGAGCCGCTACGTAGGGAGTAGCGATGATGTTTCCCCTGTTGCTCTCATACACATCACCACCCCGGTATCCATTGTCCGTAGGCGAATCAAATTGAGTGATCAGCCTACCGTCAAGTCTCGGTCCCCAGCTTTCATCCCAGTCCTCATGCACGCCATCCGGATATTTTCCGTTATTGCTGTAGCCGAAGTTAGAACCCACAAAAGTTCCGTCCTGACCCCCTCCGAATGAATTTTGAAATTTAGGCAGCAGCAATGGATTTTCCCATGTGTAGCCGCCTGTATAGCTCACCCCGAGTCCTTTTCTTCCTTTACCTGATTTGGTAGTAATGACAAGCACCCCGTTGGCGGCCCTTGATCCATATAAAGAAGATGCCGCTGCACCTTTAAGTACGTTTACTGATTCTATGTCGGCAGGATTGAACTCCCCTATCGAACTTCCATAATCCGGCACTGTACCGCCTGCATTCTGAACAGGATCATTTCCTACCGGAACGCCATCCACAATAATCAGTGGCTGGTTCTTTTGGTAGTTCAGCGATGATTCGCCACGGATCGTAATGCGGGCGCTGCTGCCTACACCTGAGCCGGAAATAATGTTCAGACCAGCTACTCTGCCAGACAATGAATTTACAAAATTGTTATCCCGCGCCTCGTTGAGGGTAGCGCCTTTCACTTCCTGGGTGGCATAGCCAAGCGCGGCTTTTTTCTGTACGATACCCAGGGCCGTGACCACCACTTGTCCCAGTTCCTGGTTCCTGGTTTTCATCACTACGGCCAGCGACAGACTGTTATTTTCGCTGATGGTATAATCACTAAGCGTATCGGTGAAATATCCCACATGGCTGATTATAAACTGGTAAGGGCCTCCGGCCGGCAGTTTTGAAAAGATGAAAATGCCTTTTTCGCTGGACGTGACATTAGCTGTGAAAGCAGTGGAGGAATTATCTGCTTTAATAACAACACCGCCCAGGGCCTCGCCCGATTCATTTCTGACGATGCCGGTAACGGAGGGTCTGCCGGTCTGCGCACTCAGGATCATTCCCTGGAGCAGCAGTGACAACAGCATCAGTGTTTTAGTAAATTGTTTGGATACATTGCATGTAAAGTGCATAAGCGTTAATTTTTCTACTTGATTTATTTCGATACTTTTTAAAAAATTCCTGACGTAAAGATTACCAGGTTATGGGTACGATGTGGATACTATCCTTTTCTATCTTCATGGCCAGGTTATTCAACAGGCAGATAGTATTCATGAAATCAACTGCTGTTTCTTTGTTCTCATTGAATGCGCCCGTAAAATTGAGGTTATCGAGTAACCCTTCCGCATAATCAAACTTCAGGCAATGTGTGTCCGAAAGGGTTTGGAAAACATTTGCGAGCGGCTGGTTGTTGAACTGAAATACTGGCTTTGGAACATTTTTCTTTATTGATGAAGGGTATGATACTTTTATCTGGTCTATAGAAACTGAGCATAGTTCCCGGTTAAAATTTAGTTGTTGGCCTGGTTTCAAATAAGTATCTATTATTCCCCTGTTTTTTAGCAAACTATCCGGACGAATTACGATCCGGCCCTCTAAAAGTTCAATTTTTACCAGACCCAGGGCTCGTTCAGATATTCGAAATACAGTACCTAACGCAGTGGTGCCAAAACCTCCGGCATACACTGTAAAAGGTTTGCTCCTGTCCGCTGCGATTTTAAATAATGCCCTACCTTTTAAATAAATGTCCCTGCTAACAGCGGGAAAAGACTTTGCATACCTGATTTCTGATAATGGCGAAAGTTTAACAATGCTTCCATCCTCAAGCGGAATAGTAATTGTTTTACCTGTTGTATTAATATGAAAATCAAACTGTTCTGTTTGGAGACCGGCTGTTGTATCTTTAACCAATCCCGCTTCCTGGTGGACGCCAGCAGGTGGAATTACCCATAACCAGGCGCTTAAGCTGATTAACAGTACTGCCGCAACAGCTGTCCACCTGAAAATTAATTGCCTTATCCTGGTTTTTCTATTGATGTGCTTTTCTATTGTGCCGAACATTCTGACTGAAAGTGTTGCAGGTAATGCTGGATGTTGTTCGAAAATATTCCAGGAGTCTTCATTAAATTTTTCATCCAGTATTTCCGAATGTTGGGCCAGGTAAGCCCATACTTTTAATTTTTCTTTTTCGGTGCACTGGCCCAGGAAGAACCTTTCCAGTAAAGCTGCGGGCTTCTGCATGATAAGTATTCGTTTGAGAAGTAATTATCCCCTACTCTGTTTAAAAAAAAACTACAGGAAAAGAAAAGAAGTAAGCGTTCTGCGAAGCTGGCGGATGGCCTTGGTAATATGATTCTCCACCGTTTTGGGAGATATTGACAGATATTCGGCAATTTTAAGATGAGAGTGTCCTTCTAACCGGCTAAGAGTGAACACCGTTTTTCTGACAGGTGCCATCTGGTCAATTACTTTGTGTACCCGTATCAGCTCCTGTTTGCTGTCTATATCCATGATTTCCTGCTGAAGATCCATATTAACAGCAACCTGGGAAGAATGCCGTTGACGAACGCTCTCCTTTCTAAGAAGATCTATCATGACACTTTTTGATATCCTGAACAGCTGAACAGACAAATCCAGCTGGCTGGACAACCGGTCCGCTTTTTCCCATAGCCTGATAAAACTGAGTTGAACGGTCTCTTCGGCCAGGAAGGAAGATTGTGTATGCTTCAGCACAAAAAAATATAGCCTGCCATGGTACGCTTCATACACCTGTTTAAAAACAGCGGCATTACGTTGCTGTAGCTCCGGTATTCTTACATCCATAATAAAAGCGAATTTCCCGATAAGTAATGGCTTTCCTGTTCCAAAGACATTATGAATTTATGATCTCTTTTTAGTAATGGGCTGCATTTTTTTTTCTTTTAACTGAATTACCCCTCAAGTTCAACTGCCCGCAGCAATGAAAACTTAACATTGGCGATATTATCTTATTGTTAAGTTTGCAGGAATAGTTAAAACATGAGCAAAGTAAAGAAAATCATTAAAAAAACGATGCGCCAACAGATATCGGCCCGGCTTGAATCCACCTTCGGCGATCTTCAGCAGGCATTAGGCAAAACCAGGTTTAAACGCAACATCAAAAAAGCAAGCAAAGCGCTGGCGGAAGATTTGAAAAAAACAAAAGATACACCGGGCGAGCCTATTCTCCTTCCTGAAAAAGTGGCGGAACCTTCCCCTAAAAAACATTCGAAGAAAAAGTCATGAGGGGAAATGCTGGTCCGCGGTTAGTTGGTACGGCCTGTAGCCCCTTATCAGTATGCCAGATATTCAGGCTGTTATATTTTGCTTCAATAATCACTTTGTAAAAAATTTTTTCTGCGAGAGCCGGAATACTGCATGAAAAGGTGCCGGCGGAGGAAACAACCTTTCCTATCAACTTATATTCATAGCCGGAGGCATGGAAAAGAAATAAGCATTGCCAACCGGTTTATTGAGAATCATCCAGGTGGTTCTTTCCCGATCGGTCTGGTCGCCATGCTCCATCCCTGTGATGGAATCGCGCCCATGATCTGTCGTGATCAGCAGTAACCACTGCTCATTATAATGGGTTTCCCGAAAATGAATGGCCCCCGCTATTTTTCTCACCTGATTGTCCAGCATGCCTATTGCAGAATCAAATGCGGATCCTGTACCCTTGCTGTGTCCCACATCATCTGTATATTCCAGGTAGATCCAGGATAGTTCGGGCCCGTTTTTCCGTATTACGGAGTCTGCGCAATGCACAACATATTCATCGATATAATGCAGGTATGCACCTGCAGTATCGTGAGGAAACCGAACAGTATCTTTTTCATACCCGTCAAAAACATAATCGGTATGTAATTTTCCTGTTGCGGGCAAATCTTCGCCCAGCAAGGTTTTGCGGTTCTCTATCCAAGTTGAAAATATGGCAGTCCTGCTTTCAGGGCTGGAGGATTTTAATAATCGAAAAATGGATGGATAGTTATAGTCCGGGTGCTGTTTGTCGTTGTCCCACACGTTATGTTTATAGGCCCAGGTACCCGTGAGCATATCATTATACCCCGGAGCGGAAATGGTGGGTGTTTGAGAATATGTTCCTGTTTTGCCACCCACAAAGGCCCTGGTATATTGCCCCTCTTTAATCAATTGTTGCATCGTGGGTGGCTGCAGACGCTCCATTACATCTGCCGGAATGCCATCGGCGATGACCAGTACAACTTTCGGTATGGGTAGCTGCGCTTCGATCGACCCGAAAATCGATGATAACAAACAAATAATTATATATTTCATGATGATTTACTTTTTTGATTTGGAAAAAAGATAGGTAACACTGACTACTGAGCGGCTCAGGGGCTGCTCATATAACAAAGTTCATGCGGCCCTGTTATGGAGATGGTCCACACATGTTATCTTATAATTATGATATTATGAACGGACCATAGTTTGAGCCGCGTACGAAAATCAATGAACTGATCACGCCAGTAGTCACCAGTGCCGGCATCGCGCCGTGTGAAAAGGGAGCCGTGATCCGCGAAATAAAACTTTCCCCGGGTATCCATCCGCAATGAAAAGCGGCACTGAACAATAAACACGCTGCCCAGAACAATAGCATATTAATAAGTTTTCCCCTGCTGAACATAAAGACAAGGGCACATAGCAGGTATGCCCAACCGATAATACCAAGAATTCTCCTCCAGGAGGTGGTGAACCGATGAATCTCCTCTTCGCCACCACGATAGATATCCAGGCCAGCAGAAATAATATGATCCGGCCAATTGCGTCAATAAAGAAAGGAATATTAGGCAAGAGTCCGGACATTCCTACCGATATCGGGAATGATCCCAATGTACCATTTCAGTATGATTTCAGAAGTGTATATGCATCGGTACTGGAAAGATGGTTCTGTGTGGAACAGCCTGCGATCGACCATTCTGATAAGTGATGATCGTGTTAAGAATGGTTAATCCTTAAGGTATTTCCCTATATTTACGGAATTTCATAATACATAAATATTGCAAGGAGTCCTTTACTATATTTCCATACCATTTATCTACCTGCTGTCCCTGTTACCATTTAGCGTACTATACCTGTTGTCAGACGGCGTTTACCTTATTCTATATTATGCGGTCGGATACCGTAAAAAGGTAGTAGTGCAGAATCTTAAAAATTCTTTCCCTGAAAAATCGGATCAGGAGATTCTGATCATTACAAAAGCATTTTACAGGTATTTTTGCGACCTGTTTCTCGAAACATTTAAAACACTAACGATCAGCAGAGCCACCATGCTGAAGCGATGTACTCTGGACCCTTCGGCAAAAGCCTGCTTTAATGAGCTCGCACAAAATCAACAGAGCATCATCATAGTAATGGGGCATAATGGAAACTGGGAATGGGCGGGAAACACATTCAGCCTTTGCTGCACTCACCAGCTGTACGTGATCTATCATCCGCTGGAAAACAAATATTTTGACGGGTTGATCCGTGGCATGCGGGAACGGTTCGGCACCAGGCTGATCGCCATGAAGAACACAATGCGTGATATGATCTCCCACAGGAGTGAACTGACAGCGACAGCATTTATCGCCGACCAGTCGCCCTCCCCGGATAAAGCTTTCTGGGTGTCTTTTTTAAACCAGGACACTCCCGTTTTTATGGGAACAGAAAAAATTGCTAAAAAACTGCAATTCCCGATCGTGTATGTAAGCGTTAAAAAAGTAAAAAGAGGATATTATAACCTGTTGGCCCGGATCCTTCCGGCTTCAGCGGATTCTGTTGACGGGACAATAACCACGGCGCATACCAGGCAACTGGAATCGGATATTATAAATCAGCCTGAAACCTGGCTCTGGTCGCACAGAAGATGGAAACACAAAAGAGTTACCACCCAATAAAATACGCACAATGATTCGTCATGGTAAAGAATTAATACTGGCAACCCGCCCCTTTGCCAAAGAAATAAGAGCTAAAAGCTGGTACTATGCAATCAGCACATTAGTGTTCCTGACAATGGCGCTTGCGGGTACTGTCACCCTGCCCTTCGTTTTGCTCCGGATCGCATCCAGTATTGTTGCGGGATTGCTGATGATAAGGATGTTTGTGATTTACCACGATCACCAGCATCATTCCATCCTGACAAATTCAAAATCCGCTAACCTGATGATGACCGTTTTCGGTATCTACATTCTCTCTCCATCGAGTATCTGGAAAAGATCACATGATCATCATCACAACCACAATTCAAAATTATTCAGTGCCAGCATCGGATCTTTCCCTATCGCAACCCGTACGAGATTTTTAGCGATGACACGCAAAGAGAAATTTATTTATCTCGCTATTAGGCATCCGGTCACCATCGGGTTGGGATATTTTTCCATGTTCATGTTCGGTATGTGTCTTCGGGCATTCATCAGCAATCCTAAAAAACATGTTGACGCACTTGTGGCGCTTGTTCTACACATTGCTGTCAGCGTTACCATTTTTATTATGTTCGGTTGGCTTAACTGGTTACTGATCTTCTTTGTTCCATTTATTATTGCTTTTGGTTTAGGTGCGTACCTGTTTTATGCGCAGCATAATTTTCCTGGTGTTACTTTTTCTGAAAATGACGAATGGGCATATGAGAAAGCAGCGCTGGAATCATCCAGCTTTATGAAGATGAACAAAGTCATGGCCTGGTTCACCGGTAATATTGGTTACCATCATATTCATCACCTCAATTCCAAAATCCCCTTCTACCGGTTGCCTGAGGTGTTACAGCAATTACCAGAGCTGCAAACCTGTAAGGTCACCTCCCTTAAGTTCGGCGAAGTATGGGCCTGCCTGCGTTTAAAACTCTGGGACCAGGAAAAAAATAAAATGATAACCCTGAAAAATATCTGATTTGCTCCTAAATGGAACAATTATTATACATTCATAATAAAATACTCATTATGGGATTTGATCAATATCATGAGCCTGCATCGGAACTGTCACAGGAAGTCAGAACATTTGCGAGAATGATTAAATCATTGACTGAAGAGGCTGAAGCTATCGACTGGTACGAGCAGCGGATGGCCGTTGAAAAAGACAAAGATGCAAAAAAAATCATGGAGCATACGCAACAAGAAGAATTTATTCACTTTGCCATGGATCTCGAATTTCTGCTTCGCAAGAAAAGCAAATGGAACACAATTATGAAAAATGTGCTGTTCCAGAAAGGAGACATTATTGAAAACGGAGAGAAAGCAGAACATGCGGTAGAAGAATAACAATGAGTCAGGAAGCGGATTTTATTTTGCATGGGCAAATATGGGCCATCGTAGGCGAAAGCGGTTCAGGTCACAGTGAGCTGCTCCGGACATTTGAAAATAAAGAATCAGAAAGAGTGTCATTCAGGCATCATTTCCGGAATCTTTACAACACCACAGACTTTTATTACCAGCAACGTTTTAATTCGGCGGATTCAGAAAATTCGAACACAGTAGAAGATCATCTTGCAGCTATTCCGCAGGCCTCCAAGGAGGGCATACAAACTTCTTCTCAATATTGGACGCCTGATAAATTAATTGACAGGCTTGATCTACGGACGCTGCTGGATAAACAATTAATTAAACTGTCAAATGGCGAGACCAAACGTTTATTGATCGCATCGGCATTAATCAAAAATCCAAAAATTCTATTGCTCGATCACCCGTTTACCGGGCTGGATGAAACTACCCGCAGAGGAATAAATGAACTGATAAAAGAAATTACCGCTGCCGGTACGCTTGTGATCATCGCATCAGGACCAGTAGAAATTCCGGAGTCCGTATCTCATATTGCCGTAATGAAGAATGGAAAAATCATCCATCATGGAGAAAAGCATTTATTCAATGGCATTCATTTTGGATTCACGCAGGAAGTATTTATTGATGAAGACCTGTTAAAGAAATTATTATTTTCCTACCATTCGGTTTACTATGATATCATAGTGAAGATGAAAGATGTTACGGTACAATACAATGATAAAATTATCCTTGACCATATCAGCTGGCAGGTAAATCAGGGAGAAAGGTGGTCACTTTCCGGGCCAAATGGCGCTGGGAAATCTACCTTGCTTAGCCTGATCAATGGAGATAACCCCCAGGCCTATTCAAATAACATTATTTTATTTGATAAACAAAGAGGATCAGGAGAAAGTATTTGGGACATTAAAAAACAAACGGGGTATGTATCTCCGGAACTGTATCAGTATTTTCCTACAGATTCATCTTGCCTGCAGGTTGTTGAATCAGGATTTTATGATACTGTTGGATTATTCCGGGCATCAGATCCGGTAAAAATGGAGCATAGTCTGCATTGGATGGAGTTTATGAACCTCGGTAAATATGCAAATGTTTTATTTAACCGGGTCCCCTCATCCGTCCAAAGGCTTTGTTTGCTTGCGCGGGCGCTGGTAAAGAACCCTGCGTTATTGATCCTGGATGAGCCAACGCAGGGGCTTGATCATTCTCAGCAATTGTTTTTCACGCAGCTTATTGACAAAATATGCCATCACAGTAATGTGACACTAATTTATGTAAGTCACTACCGGGAACATATTCCTGCTTCCGTCACCAGCAATATTTCCCTGAAAAATGGCATGACAGAAAGTATTACTGTCTCGTGAATTTTCAATAATATCAGTGTGCGCCTTCTGCAAACGCAGCTTTTGACACGTTTTTGTTTCCTTTTACCAATAATACAAAAGGAATACAGATCAGGAACATAATACCCAACCATAAAAACGCGTCCATATAAGACAATACGCCGGCCTGCTTGGTAACGATATGATCCAAAGTTGTATATCCTGCTTTTAAAGCCTGGTCTGCCGGCATGCCTTTGGCCATAAATCCATGCTGAATAGATGTGAGCCTGTTCATTACATTGGGATCATTGGAATCCAGCGCACTCACGAGATCACTTCTGTGCGACATATTCCTTCTTGCTAAAAACGTAGTGATCACCGCAATACCAAAAGATCCCCCAAGCTGTCGCATCATGCCCGTAAAGGCCGCTCCCTGACCTATCTGCTGTCCCTTCAGCGTACTTAAAGACAAAGCCGTAATGGGAATAAACAGCAGTCCCATGCCTATACCGCGAAATATCAGCATCCAGAAAAAGGCCGACTTGCCGGTATCAGGCGTGATGATCCTGAACCCCCAGTAGCTATAGGCAAAAAATATCAGCATGCCCAGGGCAACAAGATATTGCTGCGGTACTCCCCTTTGCAACAGCTGCCCGATCAATGGCATCATCACCGCAGTTGTCAGCGCCGCAGGTATGAATAACATTCCGGACTGCTGTGCCGTCCACCCTAAAGTTGATTGCGTATAAAGGGGAATGATAAATGTCGATCCGTATAACCCGAATCCCAATATAAAAGATAACACCGTACCTACCCGCAGGTTTCCGTTTCTCAACACCCTCAATTCTACGATGGGCTTCCGGAACGTCCACTCGCGCCAGAGAAAAAAGAATAAACCAAATACTGCCATCACACAAAGGATAACGATCGTCTGGCTATTAAACCAGTCGTCATCCTGACCCTTTTCCAGTACATATTGTAATGATCCGACTGCTATGGCCAATAACGCAATGCCCAGCCAGTCAATATCCCTTGAGGCAGCTTTTTCAGCATATTTAGGACTTCTGACAAACTGGAGCGTAAGCAATGTAGCCACCACTCCTATCGGAATATTAATATAAAAAATATACGGCCATGAAAAATTATCCACGATAAAACCACCCAATGGCGGACCAAGCGTGGGGCCAATGATAACGCCCAGGCCATAAATCGCCTGGGCCATGTTTCTTTTTTCGGGGGGATAACTTTCAGTGATAATTGTCTGGGAAGTGACCAGCAATGCGCCACCACCGATACCCTGAAAAAAACGAAAAGCCACCAGTTCCCATATATTGTCTGCGTTGCCGCATAAAAAAGAAAATACGGTGAACAGAATAATAGAGGCGGCGAAATAATTTCTTCTTCCAAACTGTTGGGAGAGCCAACTGGTCATAGGAACAATGATCACGTTACCAATCGCATAAGCGGTGATCACCCAGCCGACTTCCGTCAGTGTCGCTCCAAGATTACCGCGCATGTCATTAAGGGCCACGTTCACTATTGTCGTATCGACAATTTCCAAAAGTGCACACATAATGGCGGTAATGGTTATGATCACCCTGCGCGCACCATATTCAACTAATAAATTTTGTTGCTGCATAAATATTCAACTAATATTTTCTTAATCAAGATGCACATCCACATCGACGTTCAAACCTGCACGGAGCCTACTGAGCAAACTATCATTATTATTCCTTACAAATTCAATCTTTACCGGCAGCCGCTGAACCACCTTCACGAAATTACCGGAAGCATTATCGGGAGGAAGCAGGGCAAATGTAGCACCAGTAGCAGGTGAAAAAGAAGTCACCTTTGCTTCAAAATCGTGCCCGTCAAATGCATCTACATGAACGATAGCCCGCTGTCCGATCTTCATTTTTTTGTATTGTGTTTCCTTAAAATTTGCCACTACCCACAATTCATTATTCAATACGATACTGAAAGTGGACTGACCTGCCTGCAGAAACTGACCCGGCTGCACGTTTACTTTCGAGACCAATCCGTCGGCCGAAGCAGTGATTACTGTATAAGTAAGGTTCAATTCGGCTTCAGCCACTTCCACTTCACGTTGTTTTATAATAGAATTAGCAATAGCTACCTGCGATCCGGTAGCAATACTCTGGGAAGACACGGCATGAGTTTGTGATGTTGCCTGTTTTTTTTGCTCCCGCATCACCTGTAATTGTTTTTCCGCCGTTTCTTTTGCTGCCTGTGCCTGTTCAAATTGCTGCTGGGTAATAGAATGATCTTTTACAAGGTTCGCATATCGGTTAAAATCATGAGTGGCCCCCCAAACATTTATTTTAGCGGTTTCAATCTGTGCGTCTATAGTTGCGATTGAAGCGCGTGAACTGAGTATATTCGCTGATGCCGCACTGGAAGTAAACCGCGCAGAACTAAGGCTGCTATGCGCCGTTGCCAGCACAGCTTTTGCCTGATCCAGTTTTATCTGCAGATCGCGGTTGTCCAGTAATAACAATGTGTCGCCTTTTTTGACCTGCTGATTATCTTTTACCCTTACTTCAGCAACATATCCACTCACGCGTGAAATTACCGGACTGATGTTAGCAGTTACCTGAGAATCGTCTGTTTCTTCATGATGAAGGCTGTGCAAGTATTTGGTTGTTCCGAATATCGCGCCGGATACCACCAGCAATATCAAAACGATTAAAAATGTTTTACTTTTTTTCTTTGGTTCGGCCTGTGGATGATGTTGATTGCTCATGACTTATTTTTAATTAGTTTCCCGCTTCTCGGGAATTCAATGCGTTTAATTATTATTTATTTTTTGGTGGAATTATCGAGGATCCCAGCTGCTTTCAACAATTTACTGTAAGCGGCAGAAGCATCAGCCTGTGAAAAGGCATAATTCAGCCGGCTTTGCAACTGCGCGACATCTGCATCCAGCAGATCAGTGGTGGTGGCCAGTGCATTGTCATATTTGTTTTTCACTATGCTGTAATTTTCTTCCGCCTGGGCTACTGCATTTTTATACGTGTCAATCTTTTTTATACTCAGTACATACTCGAGGTAAGCCTCATGCACCTGCAGTCTTATAGCATCAGAAAGCAACGCCTGGCTAGCCTGCACCTGGATGTCACGTGCCTGCGCCTGCTGCACCTTTGAATTATTTTTCCATAACGAAGAAAGGCTGTACTGCACTCCAATACCGACGTTCAGTATATTTGTCACTGTCACTAAATTAGGAATATACAGCGCGATATAACCACCAGTAATAGCTATAGATGGGTAAAGCTCGCTTTTTACTGCTTTAATTCCTATGGCTGCCGCTTTCTTCCTTAGTTCGAGTGAAAACACATCACTGCGGTGTTGTTGCGCTGCCTGGATAAACGCTTCCACGGCTAGCAGCTTATCTACAGCTTCAAAAGAATTAATATCGGGTTCAAGCGTAGTACTATCCGGCAGGCCCAGCATAATATTCATATTAATATTGGCAAGCTTCCAGTTATTTTCCGCATCCAGTACAGACAGCTCTATATTGGATTGCTGCAATTCCACTTTGAGTAAATCATTCCTGGGGATCACACCATTACGTTCAAAGCTGGTAAACTGCTTCACTCTTTCTTTTGCACTTCCCAGATTTTCTTTAACCAGGTCAACCGCTGCTTTTGCTTTGTATAAATTATCAAAGGCATTAATTGTATTTAATATTATTTCATCCCGGTTACCGATTGCATCAAATTTCGCAGCTTCGGCAAGATAGCGGGCAGATTCAATGCCATATTTAATTCTCGAACCTGAGTACAATGGGACAGAAAAATTAACCAGGCCATAAGTTGCTGAAGATATTTTGCTCCTAGGACGGGGTATGGAATCACTGGACCTAACAGTTTTTATTTGCAGGTCCATATTATTAAGCCGGATGTGCGACCCTGAAAAAGAGACATCAGGTAATTTTTTTCCCCTTGCTTCCAGTAACGCAGCTGATGCTTCAGTGATTCTGGCGGAATCGTACCTGAGCTGGTGGCTGTTGCTTATACTCAGACCGATCGCCTCGTCTATTTTTATTTTTCTTACCTGAGCGCTGGCGAAAAATGATGAAGAGAGCAGGGATCCCAGGATAAACAAATAGTTAACATACTTTTTTAGCTTCATATCATTATTATTGCTTTGAACACTTCTTTAATGTGCTTATTTATTTTTTGTTTTATGACTTCCTGGTAATCTTTTTGTGAAAGATCTTCCATGTTGTAATACTGGCGGTAAAAATCCGCATTGGTAAATGTTTGCATAGCAGTGCCCATTAATGTATTGGTCAGCAATGCAACGTCTATGCCCTTCTTGAATACTTTCCTGTGCTGGCCATCCTGGATGAGTTTCTCAACAAGTTGCAGGTTTTTGGTTTTGAGTTTTTTAAGAAGACTATTTATGGTAATATTTTTTTCAAGCATCTGCTCACAGATCATTAGTTTAAAAAACTTATGTTTTTCAACGATACGGTCAACGTAATCCTCTACAACGATCTCTATCTTGCGGAACGGTGTAAGCGTATCGTCCTTCAGCAGGGATTCAATTTTTATGGAAAAAGTCTCCGTACGCTGTTCGAAAATGGCTTCCATGAGCTTTTCCTTGGAGCCGAAATAATAAGATATCATAGCAACATTGACGTGGGCGTGGTCGGCGATGTCACGGACAGAAGTGCCATCATAGCCATTATTGGAGAAAAGTGTTTCCGCTGCGGAAATTATGGTTAACTGTTTATTACTGTATGCCGGGGCGATCATGGAACAAAATTAAACAAATGTTTGATTAAATTAAACGTTTGTTTAAAAAAAAATTGCAAAACTGTTATTTATCACAAGCGCCGCTCAGGAAGCGGCACTATAATCGGATTATAATAAATTTTTATTTGGCGTTCCAGGTATTATTGGCAGGATCAACATCCGGCAAGGTTTTATCAGGATCGATAATCACCTGCTGAACAGCGCTGGTAGAACCGTAGTTGAACTTCCAGGTTCCTCCGTGCTGCCATATTTCTACCGGCAACTCAAGCCTTCCCGTCTTCCCATTCTGTTCTTTAACTTCTACAGTAACCGGCATCGGTAATTTTTCAAGATTAACAATAGTTATAACGGCACCACTTGCAGCATCATTATTGTTATACGCAACATCGGTTACCCCTACATCTATCTTCCAGTTTTCCAGGAACCATCCTCTCCAGAACCAGTCCAGCGTTTCTCCTGCATAATTTTCCATGCAATGAAAAAAGTCGTACGGTGTGGGATGTTTAAATGCCCACTGGTGAACATAATAATGAAAAGCGCTGTCAAACCTTTGTTTTCCGAGAATATTCTCCCGGAGCAAACGAAGACCGAATCCGGGCTTATAATAGCCCACCACTCCCAGATTTGTGGGTTGCACTACATCAGGTACCGTAGAAATAGACTGGGAATTAGGGTTGAAAAACATTCCTGCGAGATTCTGACCGGTGGACAACCGGGTATTTAAATATTCTCCCTTATTAAAATCCTTGTCGGCAAGTGAATTAATAAAAGTATTGAACCCTTCATCCATCCAGGTAAATTTCCTTTCATTGGTTCCAACGATCATGGGGAACCAATTGTGCCCGAACTCATGGGAGGTTACCCCCCAGAGACCGTTATTTTTAGCCCCCGCTGAGCAGAATACGATGCCGGGATACTCCATCCCTCCTACTATTCCCGCAACATTTGTAGCCGTGGGATAAGTAAATGGATATAAATACCTGGAATAGAATTCTATCGATCCTTTTACGTATTCGGTGGACCTGCTCCAGGCCGAATCAGTAGCTACTTCGACCGGATATGCCGACATTGCCAGTGCTTTCTTTCCACCCGGCAGATTGATCCTGGCCGCATCCCAGACAAACGAACCGGATGATGCCCAGGCCACATCCCTTGTGTTGGTACATTTGAATTTCCAGACCAGCGTTTTGGACCGGAAAGGCCTTGAGGAAGCATCGGTTACTTCATCAGGCGTTCTGAGCATCACTGTTTTATCGCTTCCTTTTGCTTCGTTCCATCGCTGTATTTGCTTCGGTGTAAGCACTTCCTGCGGATTCAGCAATTCTCCCGAACCTACTACGATATGGGTGGCAGGCGCTTCCACATTATAAGTAATATCGCCGTATTCAAGATAAAATTCGCCCTGACCCAGGTACGGAAGCGTGTTCCATCCCTGCACATTATCATACACACACATTCTCGGAAACCATTGCGCCACTTCATAGACAATCCCATTCTTTGATTCGAGCCGGCCCATTCTGTCCGTACCATATTCAGGAACTGTAAAAGAATAAGCAATCCTGAATGTGACAGTGCCGCCTTTAGCCTTCAATTCCCTGTGCAGGTTAATTTTCATTCTGGTATCGGAAATTTCATAACCAGCGGTTGTTTCCTTTCCATTTTCCATCATCTTCACAGACCTGATATCGTAGCCACCGTCAAACTGGTTACGGTTGGCCCATCGTCCGCCGGTGATGCTGGTAGTGGCCACTCCGCGTGATTTCTGGTTGTAAATATTCTGGTCGAGCTGCAGCCAGACGAAGGTCAGCGCCTGCGGGCTGTTATTGGTATACGTGATGTCAACGGTTCCCTTCACGGACTGGTCCTGGTCGTTAAGTGATGCGCTGATCTTATAATCAGCCCTGTTTTGCCAGTATTTAGGTCCGGGACGCCCATCGGCGGTGCGTACCTCATCTCCATATGAAGGGTAAAAACGGGAAGCAAATGTTTCTTCCGCATTGTAGCTGGAAACTTTCTGCGCATGCAGCAACTGACCGCTAAGCAAAAGGCAGAACACTAATATTAATTTGCCATTAAATCGCATATTCACCGGTTATTTAATTTTAAAATTAGTTGTATCGTTAAAATTAACACTTAAACATTGAAGTGATTTACCTTTAGTATTCGGCAACTTTGCCGTTCATAATATATGTGTATATGCCACATCAGCAAATCACCCTGCATGCCGTGCTCAGCGGCCTGCTGACCAAATATAAAGAGCGTGTGCCGGATGTTGAAGCGATCCTCGGAGCATTAGTTAAAGAAGATGTGTTGACGAATCCATCACAAATAGAAAATGACCATATCGCATTTAGAACGATGGGTGTAAGTTACCTTGGCATTCAGTCACTGGAAAAAATATTCCTACACTTCGGATATAAAAAAATGGACGCCTATTATTTCCCCGGGAAAAAACTCGATGCCTACTGGTATGCTCCCGCGGATCCGAAAGATCCCAGAATATTTATCAGTGAACTGCGCGTAAAGGACCTGTCGGTGCCCATTCAGGAACTTATCAGAAGCTATACAGACGAAGTAGCCGCTGATCCCGTTGATTCACTCGATTTGAATGATCCAAACATGGTCGGTTCTTTTTTGCATAGTGGACTATGGAGGCTTCCCACATGGAACGATTATCAAACGCTCGCAGCAGAAAGTGAATACGCCGCATGGACCATCTATAACAGGTATTATTTAAATCATTTTACGATCAGCGTTCATAATTTAAAGAAAGGATATAATACTGTTGCCCTATTTAACGGATTCCTGGAAAAACATGGATTTATTTTAAATAATTCTTCTGGTAAGATCAAAGAGAGTCCGGATGGTGGCTTACTGCAAAGTAGTACTGTGGCACAAATGATAGAAGCCGTGTTCGCGGACGGAAGCACCCACTTCATTCCGGGGTCCTACGTGGAATTTGCAGAAAGAAGAATACTTCCGGAATTCACCGGCCTTCCAGAAAATGAAATTAAAAGGATACACAGAAGAGAAGGTTTTGAAGCCGCCAATGCGGATAAAATATTTGAAAGTACCTACGCTGAGCAGACGCAACGCGTTAAACAATAATAATTCTACTCTACCACCAGTTCATCTATAAGTAAACTGTTGGGTGAAGGTTCTACAGTATACTTGTTTCTGGTAATGACAAAATCCAGTCTGATGAATTTTGCCTGCTGGTTAATATCATTGGTTTTATAATTTACAATATGCCTGAGTTTTTCCAGCGGAATAATTTTATTTTTTAATTTATATACCTGCTTATAATTGCTGCCATCTGCAGAGATGAATATATTTACGCTTGCCGGAACAAGATTATTCCCAATCATATCTTCCAGGCAATTAAAATTTAGGGAATGAATGGTTTTCAGTTTATTCAAATGGATAGTAAGGGAAAAAACAGAATCGTCAAATCCCACCCATCGTCCGTCATAGGGTTCAAATGTACCATGAATACCATCAGTAAGTTTGGAGAAAGAGGAGGCTTCTGCAGTATCCCTGGAAGCAGGATTCATCGTAACCGTTGCACCAAGCGCCTGGTGCAATGAAAAATGATCCCTGCTTATTTTTCCAAGCATCTTATCGTTATCAAATAATGCGGCACTGAAATCATTGCTGCCGGTTATTACAACTGGTCCCGAATAAATCGGACTGTTAGCCAAAGGCAAATCCCATGACAGATTGTACCGGATAATATATTTTCCTGCTGTCTGGTTCTGCAGGACGACAGTAATTTTCTGCTGATCGGTATCAAACCTGGGTAGTATGCTGATATTATATAAAGACTTTGCATAATTGGTTCCCTGATCTTCGAGTATCTTAAAATGCTCTTCGCATTTATCAATGAATTTCCTATAGTTTTTATTGGCTGACGGCGACCATATACATTCTGCTAAGGCCAGCATCCTGGGCAACAGCATGTATTCCACACGATCGGGTGTAGGCACATTTTCTGTCCATAAACAGGCCTGTCCTCCCAGAATATTGGGCTGTTCTTTTTTATTCAGTTCTATAGGTAATGGATCAAATGCATATACTTTTTCCAATGTAAGGGCAGCATAATTGATGTTGGGTTCAAGCTCCGGAGCTGACTGATAATAATCGAAATATACATACTGGTATGGGGTCATTACAACAGAATGACCAGCCTTTGCGGCGGCGATCCCCCCTTCATTACCCCGCCAGCTCATGACGGCAGCATTCTGCGAAATACCAGCTTCCATGATCTCATCCCAGCCGATAACGCATTTATGCCTGGACGTTACATACTGATCTATGCGGTGAGTAAAATAACTTTGTAACTGCTTTGCGTTAGACAGATTTTCGTCCTTCATTCTTTTCTGGCAACGCGGACAACTGAGCCAGGAAGCTGGCTTCACTTCATCCCCGCCGATATGAATGTAATCCGAAGGAAACAATGCCATAACTTCATCGAGCACATCCTGCAGAAATATAAAAGTAGAATCGTTGCCGGGACAAAAATTATGCTGAAGATCACCCTGGTATCCTGTCGGTCTAAGTAAAGGCACAGGATTATTGAGACAGGTATATTCCGGGTAAGCCGCTACGGCCGCATCACAATGTCCGGGCATTTCTATTTCAGGAATGATCGTGATATACCTGTGCCTGGCGTATTGTATGAGTTCTTTAACCTGGTGCTGAGTATAAAACCCACCGTAATCCGCTAACTCATCTTTGCCGGTGGGGGGAGAAATGGTCATAGGCACATTTCTTGAAGCGCGCCATGCGCCAATGCTGGTCAGCTTTGGATATTTTCTTATTTCCAGTCTCCATCCGTGGCTGTCCGTGAGGTGCCAGTGAAAAGTATTGATCTTATAAAAAGAAAGGATATCCAGGTATTTTTTCAGAAAGCTTATGTCAAAAAAATGCCTGCTCACGTCCAGATGCATTCCTCTGTAAGGAAAACGGGGGTAGTCAGTAATACTGACACAGGGAATATTCCAGGCTGTACCTGCTTTTTTCACCTTGGAAAAAAAAGCTTCCGGTAGCAATTGGCGCATACTTTTGAAGGCATAGAACAACCCTGCGGCATCTTTGGAGGTGATCGTTATCCGGCCTGGATAGATATCAATAATATATCCTTCCTCCAGTATATTTTTACTTTGTTTTATTTCAACAATATTATTTTTCGCATCAGCATATTTTAATTTTATTCCTGAGGCTGCATAAAATTCATTAAAAAAATCTTTTGTTATTTTATTAAATGCACTGTCATTGCCAGTTACTAAAACCGTAGTGGATTTATTGAAAGAAAACACTCCTTTACGCTGAGAAAGTTGCGCTGGTTCCGGAATAATGTGAATATGCAACGGGCCTGCGAATAGCGACAATGGGAATAAAAATAAAAACAAAGCCCTCATGTTCAATTATTATCCGGTTAACTGTTATCGAACGTTCCACCACACTCTTGTGCTGGCTTTGTCCGGTCCCCCAAGCAAGGGCAATGCATTTTGCACCGCGACTGTGTTGGTAAGGTATTCACTTTCAATGTAAGTAAATCTTCTGATGTATTCCGGAACCGGCAGATCGGGATTATCAGAATGAACAATAGGATACAATTTTGGAAATCCAGTTCTTCTTACTTCCGCCCAGGCTTCTATGCCATCCGGGTAAAGCGCGATCCATTTTTGTGTGCCTATCTGCTCGCGTTGTTTTTCAGGATCCGCAGAGAATTTTACCGGTATATCTGAGAGAGCGGGAGAACTTAAGAAATCATTTAACGCAGCCGGCGGGGTAGAACCATTAACGTAATTACTGATCGCCGCATCATCTGTCACTCCCCATTGCTTCATCGAAGTTGAAATGCCCTGCGCATACAGGTCTGCCGGTGTACCACCCATGTTCCATCCATTAAGGGCGCCTTCTGCCCTTAAGAAAAAGGCTTCCGCAGCATACATAACGGTTAGCTTATTTACATTTGCCTGCGCTTCTGCATAAGCAGGCCCTACATTAGAAAGATTATCACCTTCGTTTTTAGGGCTCGCGGAAAGCTCATCGCCGGACAAACCGTTTCTGAGTCCCGTGTATTCACCGGTATTCGGAGAGGGGCTGAAATATTCCCCGATTCTCGGGTCACTGTATCCCTTAAAAATACTCTCCATTGAGGCGCTCATTCTGAATCCGCCCCACGGAGACATCAGGTTTAATCCATTGGGGGATGACGGACCCACATCCATTAAGGCATTATCTTCATTAACAGTCATTACCCCTTCACTGTAGGCTTTCTCTGCTTCTGCTTTAGCCATGTCAGGCGCTACCTTAGAAACGCGCAGTGCCATTCTTAATCTCAGTGTATTACCAAGTTTTATCCATTTGGATATGGAGCCGTGAAAAATCAGATCATTCGTTCCAAATACCTGTCTGCCCTGGTCGGCGGCTTTTAAAGTAGTAGTCGCAGAATCCAGCACTTTGAATAAATCAGTATAGATCGCTTCCTGAGAATCATAGGGAATAGTAAGCTGCCCGTTGCCTGCCTGAAAATAAGGCACCGGTCCATAAAAATCGGTGCAGGTTTGAAAGATATATGCCTTCCATATTTTTGCAACGGCATTGGCTGCGGGATCGTCCTGTGTCGCTTCGATCACCAGCTTAAGTGTAGGCCAGGTGTTACTGTACATTGATCCCCATTGATAAAACACCCAGTCGGCCCTGAGCACGTAGCGGTCCGTTGGCGTTCCTGGTTCGATCACAGCGAAATACTGGCTCCAGTAATCAACAAATAAATTCCTGACCAGCTGGTAAATACCCGGATCACCATAAATACCCTGATATTCCGCTTTGGCAAAGGCATTTGGAATGGTTGCAGAGGTAAGGCTGCTGAATGTTGTAGGATCGGTATTTAATTCATCAAATTTTTTGGTGCAGCCGGTAAAGAAAGTAATCATCAGAATAATTACTGCACCTCCGCTTAGCAACGAAATATAACAATCAGTTCGTTTCATCATTTCACAGTTTAGCTTTTAAAAATTGAGTTTAAGATAAAGTCCTAAGCTTCTGGTAGTGGGAATAGAAGCATATTCCACACCCTGGTTGTTTCCAGTACCAAGAGAAGATTCGGGATCAAAATCTCGAGCTTTATTACTGATAAAAAAGAGATTGCGTCCAACAACAGACAGCGAAGCGCCTTTTACAATAGAGCGGCTGACGAACTGTTGGGGAATGGCGTAGGTGAGCGATGCTTCCCGGACGCGTACATTAGTGGCATCGTAAACAAACAGTTCGCCAACTGAATTCTGGGTAATCTGGGTCCAGTAGGCTTCAGCGGTTACCGGAGTTTCATTTTTAGATCCGTCCTGCTTTACCGAATTCGGAATAATAAAGGGCTGTTCCCTGTTGGCAAGCGTCTTTTCCGACACACCTTTTTCCGCCAGCAGTAATTGGGTGCCACCCAGTACCCTACCGCCCTTTCTCATGTCTATCAGGAAAGAAAAAGTAAATGATTTAAACTGAAAGCTATTGGTTATACCTCCCGTCCAGTCGGGATTATAATTTCCAACGTAATGATCCTGATTGGTATTTATGAGAGGCCTTCCACTGTTATCCACCACAATCTGCCCGCCTGCATTTCGCTGCAGGCTTGACGTATAGAGTTCGCCATATTTCGCTCCCTCAACAACTTTGATGGCTCCGATGGCTTGTGGAGAACTGAGCAACGGCGCCTTTTCCAGGGAATCGAGTGCAATAACTTTATTCTTATTAGCTCCGAAAGTTAGATTAATATTCCATTTAAAATTAGACCTGCTGACTGGTTTCGCAAACAGCACCAGTTCAATGCCACTGTTCTGAATATTGCCCGCATTGATTATCCTGCTGGAATAACCGGAAGGTGCGGGTACTGGTATAGTAAGTATCTGGTTCCGGGTATTTGTTTTATAATAAGTAAGCTCAGCGCCAAAACGATTATTAAATAAGGAGAAATCAACGCCGCCTTCAAAAGACCTGGTTTCTTCTGGTTTAAGGTTTGCATTGCGCAATACCGGGTCTATGATCAGAAATCCTCCATTACCTCCTGAGGTTAGGTAAAAGGATGGTTTAAAACTATTGAATCCCGTGCCATTACCTACGAATGCATACGAAGCCCTGAGCTTTAAGTAACTGATAAAACCAGGTAGTTTGGTCATATCACTAATTACACTACTCAACCCTACTGATGGGAAAAAGAATGAAGCATTTTTAACAGGAAGAGTCGAGTTCCAGTCATTTCTTCCTGTCAGGTCAAGGAATAAATAATTATGAAAGGATAATTGTGCTGCTCCATACACCGATTGTCTTTCCGTCCGTGCCAGTGGTGAATAGGGCAGATAAGGAAACTGATCATTTGAAAGTGCGATGGCATTGCTTGTTGCAAAGAGGTTCGGCGCATTCAGGCCCTGGTTATTTAATGTTGTTCTTTCGAAATTAAATTTTTCCAGGCTGGCTCCCGCGTTTATATTTAAATGAAAAGCGCTGGTAATATCTTTATTATAATTTAATAATATGTCGTTATTAAATTGCTGATTAGACTCTTTATTGTTTACATAATTGCCACGGCCCACATAATCCGTGAGCCAGAAAGTATTATTATAGTCTTTTTCTTCACTGGCATCGGTGTAGTAATCTATACTCGTGCGCAATTGCACGCTAATATCTTTGGTAAACTGGTATTTCAAAGATGCCAGGCCTATGAACCTGTTGCGTTTTTTCTCGTATAGGTTTCGGTAAGCAGACCAGTATGGATTTTGAAAAGATGGCCCTTGTTCGGCCCAGTAATTCTGGACCAGCGATCCATCAGGGTTAAGGGTCTCGAAGTTTTTAAGGTCATTTAATCTGAGGCTCCTGGGCATTGCCAGGATAGTGGACACGGCACGGTTTCCAACTCCGGAAAGCGGTCTGTTTAAAACATCTTCTACAATATAATTCGCCTTGAAATCGGCAGTAAATTTATCTGTGATGTTAAATGATTGCCGGAGGTTAAAATTATTTCTTTTAAAATCATTATTAGGTATAATGCCTTTGCTCAGGGTATTGGTATATGAAAAATAAGTTTGCGATTTATCATTGCTGTTCGACAAGGAAATGGAATTGACCAGTTCACTTCCTGTTCTGAAAAAATCTTTTGAATTACCGGGCTGAGGGGTGAACGCCCGGGCTTTCCCGGTCCAGTCCGTTACCTGCTGCCCGGTCATTTTAGGGCCCCAGCTATTTTCAGTATTGGCATCAAATACCCCCCCGTTTCCCTGTCCGTACACATTTTGCTGGTTGGGAAATATCATCGGCTTTTCCATTGTCGCGGAACTTGATAGCTGGATACCGACTCCCTGTCCTGATTTTCCTTTTTTAGTGGAGATGATGATCGCTCCATTGGCGGCATCAGAACCATACAGTGCGGCGGCTGAAACGCCGGTCAGTACAGTCATAGACTCAACGTCATCCGGATTTATATTTGAAATACCATCTCCGTTATCCCGCCCTCCGAAAAGAGCCACGTCGGCAAACGCCTTTGCATCATTGTCTATACGTACACCATCCACAATAATTAAAGGCTGGTTATTTCCTGCGATTGACCTGTTACCCCGAAATATTATCCTGTTAGATCCGCCCGGTCCTGAGTTTGTTTTGTTAATAGTCAGACCTGCAACTTTTCCACTCATGGCGCTGGTGATATTAACATTTCTGGAATCACTGAGGTCTGAGCCCTTTAAAGACTGAGTAGAATAGGTCAGCGATTTTTTCTGCCGGGTAATGCCCAATGCGGTTACCACTACATCAGTAAGCTGCTGCACTTCTGCTTCAATGGTGATGTCTACAACACTGCGGCCGCCAATATTTAACATGACTGTTTTGTACCCAACATGCGATATTTCCAAAACAGCATTGTCATCTGCAACATTGATAGTGAATTCACCCTGTTCGTTGGTCACAACAGCGTTTGTTGTGCCATTTTCCTTCACCACAATTCCACTTGAAGCAGACAGGATGTTATGCTGTCCTTTCAGATGAACGGTTCCGGTAACCGGAAAAACCGGCGCCAGCGGTTTAGTGGAAATAACGATCAGCTTTTCGTTCATGATCCGATAAGTCAGTTTTGTAGAAATAAACAGGTTGTTCAATACTTCCTGTATGGTAGCTTCTTTTGCCGAGATGGATACCTTAATCTTTGGAAGAATGTCATCATTGTACAAAAACCTATAGGAACTTACCTTTTGTATAATTATCAGCGCCTCTTTCATTTCTACATTTTTCAGCGACAGGTTAATTTTTTCCTGGGCAAATCCGCTGGAAAAAGCCTGTGCATTAAATATAAGAATAAAAAAAAGTGATAGTTTCATTACTATTAAAAACCACTTCATGCAGTTACTTTTTTGGTTAATAAATTATTTATCCCAGATCCATAAGTCGTTTCCTTTTAGCTCATAATTGAAATGATACGAAAGCTGCATGGCCTCAAGCGTCTCTTTCAGTGATTCCGTTTCAATTACCCCAGAAAATCTCCGGTTTTTTATGTCTTCACTGGTAAAATGAATTCTGATGTGGTACCAGTTTTCCATCTTAGGGGCAAGCATATTCATGGGCTCATTGTCAAATATCAGCTGGCTATTTACCCACGCGATCTCTTCCGGTTCTTTATCTGAAGTTTTCAGCTTGGTAATGGAGTACAAGGCTATCCCGGCGCTGTCCGAGGTACTGCTGAACATCCCTGTATTTTTAGAACGGTCAACAGGTATGGTAATTTTTTCATTAGGCTTAAGTAGTATCTTTCTGTCAGGATCCTGCTGCGTGGTAATTTCAACCAGACCCCTGACCAGCGATGTTTCAATTGTTTTCTCTTTTGGATAGGCCTTCACATTGAACGCAGTTCCTTTGACAGTAATATTTACGGGACCGGTGTGAATGATAAAAGGAACTTTTTCATTTTTGACAACATCGAAAAATGCCTCACCGGTTAACGTTACTTCACGATACTTGTTTCCAAAGCTACCGCTGCTGTAAGTAAGCCTGCTGTTTCCATTCAGCCAAACCTGCGTACCATCCGGAAGTTCCAGTTTGGACTTTGATCCGGGCTGTGTGCTGACCTGGCTGATATTTTCTAATCCACTCAGCGGGTTGCCGTCATTTGTACTGCCCCAGTAACTGTATGCCGCAGCAGTTAAAATAATTAATATGCCCGCTGCTGCCATCCATTTTTTGTATCCAAATATATACACACTCGTTCTGGAAGATGCAGCTATCCTGCTTTCTATGCGCTGCCAGAGATCTGCTGGTGCGTTATTTTCGGGTATTGATCTGATTGGGGCAGTCCATATCTTATCGACAATCTCATTGGAAAATCCTGAAGAAGAATTTGCCGCCTGTAACGTTTTCAGTTCTTCCAGTTCGCCTGCTGTTGCTTCACCGGATTTTTTTTTTGCTAACAGTATCCACAATCTTTCTGAACTCATTCTTATTAATACCTTTTAAATTATGATATAAATGCAGTTACTACAATAAACGTCTTAAATGGACAAATACCCCCAAAGGAATTAAAAATAAAGTTCAGGAAAATGGCTAAGTGAATGAAGCCGAAGCGCTGTTCGCCGGAATCCCCAGTTGCGTGTTGCCTGGTGAGCAACGAATGGTCAAACCGATCTAAACGGGGAGATGAATCCTTACAGCAGAATGAATTTTTTTCAGTGCGATAGCTAATTGATTTTCAACAGTTTTTTGGGTTACCTGGAGTAATTCGGCTACTTCCCTGTATTTGAGGCCGTCTTCTTTTACGAGCTTAAAGATAAGCCTGCATTTGGGAGGCAGCTCATTTATGGCGGCATTAATGCGGTTAATTATTTCTCCTGAGATCATGATGTCTTCAGGAGTAACATCAATTTTAAAATAAGGAAGCTGCACTTCATCGAAATTGATGAACTTTTTATTTTTGTACTTTCTTAAGTAAGTTTTACTGATGTTACGGGTGGCAACATATAAATACAAGTGGAGGTTTTCAATCTCCCCTATCCGGGTACGGTTTTTCCACACCTGGATAAATACATCTTCCACAATTTCTTCCGCCATTTCAGCGGAATGAACAATTGCCATTGCCAGTTGAAAAAACGGATTACTGTAATGGTCATATAATGCCTTCAGGGCCAAATGATCATTCCTGGCGATCCGGCCCCCAATATCTTTCAGGTCAATAGTAATCATGCTGATATGCAATGTAATTGAATAAAAAAATCCTGCAATTGAATTTTTGGCACAATTCTTATTAATGTAGGTATACCCGCGCTATGATAACTATTCTATTCGCAAATGAATAGCTATTTTTTATATCATTAAAACAGAAAATTATGAAAAGAATCATTTTAGCAGCAGGTTTAGGCCTTGGAATTTTATCATTTACAATGGCAGGTGCCGCCAATCATCCAACAGCACCTATGAGTCAGTCCCTGAGATATGACACTATACCTCACGACACATCCAGTCCATCACCTAAACCCGACACAACCAGGATTGTAAATCAATAATTTACAAAGTTACTATACAGAAAAAGCTGGTTTTAATTAACCGGCTTTTTTTGTGTTAATCAAATCCTAAACCAGCTTTTTTTCGTAATTAGCTTCCTACCCTTTATTTATTTCTTAAGCTAATTATATGAAACATTACCTGATACTGCCTGTACTGCTAATTTTTATGTTTACCAGTGGGGTTGCCCAGAAAAGATCCTGGAATAATGACTTTCAGGATACTACCGGTACAATGATCAAAATAATGAATGAGCCGAAGTTCATTGTCAATGTCCATTCCGGATATGCCCTGGCGCTGGGCTCCACTTTTAAGTTTTACCCGGATGATGTGATCTCCATTAATGAACGGGTGATTGAAAACACTCCCGCCACTAAGCAGACGTCTTACCGGGCGCCAACAAAAGGTCTGGGACAGGGATACAGGGTCGGAGCTGGAATTTCTTATATAATAAACGACTTTATCAACATAGGAGTAGATTTTGATTACTTTAACAGCACCATCAGTAAAACCCGGGACTCCACTTATTATTCTATACAGTCCGGTGGAAGCACAATAGGCGTGGAGTATACCTACAAGGAAAGGTATAAGATCAGCTATGACGCCACTTTGTTAACTATTTCACCCAATATTACCTTCAAAGCGATCTCCAGACCTAAGTGGTTTATATACAACAAGGTAGGCGCCGTGGTCACATTCAGGCCAAACAGTCTCCAGAAAGAATCTACCAACAGCTCTTATAGTTCGGGCTGGCAGGGAAATTACAGGGATTCATCAGCGGTAATGACTAAAACCTATGACTGGGGCATTAAAAATCCATCAATCGGGTTCATGGGAGGAATCGGAGCGCAGATCAGGCTGACGGAAAAAATCCGTGCTTATGGGGAACTTCAGTTCTCCCATATTGTATTCGTAGTGAGAAGTAGAGAACTGACCAGCTATAATGTTAATGGGCAGGAGCTGGTAAGTACACTTCCTGTCATGGACAGGGAACTTAAATTCGAAAAGAATCTCAGTTCGGATGAGTTAAATCCTAATCCTGATCAACCCTCCAAAACCATTATTCAGCGAATACCAATTACTTATGTAGGTGCCCAGATAGGACTGGCCTACAGGTTTTAATAATATAACCTTACAGATATGAACCCGACAGACACCACCGAAAACAAAAAATCTGCTAACAGGTCTACAGGATTTATTATTGCTGTGGGAGCGGCTATACTATTGGCTGTCGCGGCGATATGGAGCAACAACTTATCGGGCACCAGGAAATCAGCAGTCGCTGAGCTCTCTGATAAATTATCAGAAGAAAGACAGGTGCTCCGCAATGACGTGATTCTTCATGATCACTTCAGGAGACTACAGGACCTGGACGAACAATACGGTATCCTCCTAATGAAATCCCCCACTGCAGCACAGCTGGACAGTGCCAATTATGCTATAAGTTCCGCAGAAAACGCTATGAAAACATCGATTGACAGCATTAGCATCCAGTCGGCCAGGTTCAATGCCTGGGCGAACGTGGTAATGTCGGACAGCATTACCTCATCCTTCAAAAAAGCACTGGTCAATAGAAAGTATATGGCCAACGTCAGGAACTCCATCGAAGGCAAACCGATGGATATTAAGACCGGTGATAAGGAAATACTGGAAATGCACTTTGATATGAAGAAAAAAGAAGAAAAAATAGCTTCGCTGGAAAAAGAATTAAAATCAAGAATGGCAGGTGGAGCAGTGCAGCAACAGGCTGAAGCAAAAACGCCAGCCGTTAATAAAACGGAATTGCAAAAAAGAAATGACGATTTGGAATCCAGCCTGAAAGAAGAAGAAATACGTAACACAGGATTACTGGATGTGACCCGGACATTGAAGTCCGACAATGAAAAACTGAATGCGGAGCTGGGTAAAGTTCGCCGTAACAATGCTTCTGATGATGCATCTGGTGTCGCAACCAAAAATAAAGTTAACAGCTTGCAGGAACAGATCGATGATCTTTCTGCAGAATTAAATTTTGCTAAAATAGACTGCAATCTTACCCGTGCGGATGCGAAAAAAATAATATCCAATTCCAGGCAACGTAAAGAACTGCTGGCACAGGCACTTCAATCATTACAGAGCCTGAATAAATCTGACAATTCTTCCGTTCAGCAAAGAGCAAAACAAAAACTAAGTGAATTAAACCAGATCGCCTCTACCGTTAGGGACTGATCCTGAAAATTAGTTTTTGTCCGAGCTGTTTTTTCCCTAAATTGATGCTGGCAGATATTTGCCTACCCGTATCAATTTACAGATACTTATGGTTCCTTCTTTACGAAAAGATTTTAACGAAGCATTCACAAAGGAAAAGTACGAGGCATTTATGACCAGGCTTGAATCCGGTTATCCGGGAGCCATTGAATTCCGGGTAGCAGAGACACCAGTATTCATTTCAAAAGATTTTAAGGACAAGATGCTCAACGCCTGTGAAAGCATCATAGATATGGTGATTGATCCCGGCTTCAGGACACTGACTGACAGCAGCATTCCTGCCGGAGATAAAGTAGGTGGCAATTATGGGTATCCTCAGACAATAGCCTTTGATTTTGGAATATGTGAAAATAAAAACGGCGAACTTGAACCACAGCTGATAGAGATGCAGGGTTTTCCAAGTCTTTATGGATTCCAGGTTTATTATCCCAATCTGCTAAGAAGTTATTTTGATATTCCCCTGAATTATACCCAATACCCGGGTGAGCTTGATACCCTGTCATTTACAAATCTGTTTAAAGAAGTGATATTGGATGGGCATGCGCCCGAAAATGTGGTGCTGCTGGAAATAAAACCGCACGAGCAGAAAACAAGGATTGATTTTTATTGCACCAGTGCGATTACAGGTATTGCAACGGTGTGCTTGTCAGAGGTGATCCAGGAAGGAATGGAATTATTTTATCTTCGCGATGGGATAAAAACAAAGATAAAGCGCATATACAATCGCGTTATATTCGATGAATTACACTCCAGAAAAGATCTTGGAAATATCATTGACATCCGGCAGAATTTTGATCTAACCTGGGTGCCGCACCCGGATTGGTTTTACCGGATCAGTAAATATACATTGCCATTTATCAATCATCCATACGTGCCCGAAACATTTTTCCTCAATGAGGTGAAACAATTACCGGGAGATCTGCAAAACTATGTGCTTAAGCCATTGTTTTCTTTTGCGGGACAAGGCGTTATCATCGACCTCGATGCAAAAGACATTGACAATGTAAAAGATCCTGAGAATTGGATTTTGCAGAAAAAGGTAAAGTATGCAGATGTTATAGAAACACCTGCCGGGCCTTCAAAAGCAGAGATTCGAATGATGTATCTGTGGAAAGACGGCGCACCACGGCCTGTCCCTGCCATCAATCTTGCGCGACTGAGCAAAGGAAAAATGATCGGCGTGCGGTATAACAAGGATAAGGAATGGGTAGGTGGAAGCGTAGCCTACTTTGAAAGATGAGTATTTGCAATAAACCGCAAGTAATATTTTACAACGCGTTAAGAAATGTTCTTTCCAGGGAAATAAGAAAACCGCTGCCGGCCATGCGATACAGGTCTCCTGCCAGCTGAAAACGGTATCCCATATTTAATTTTAAATTACTGTTGAATATCAATTGGAGTCCGGGGGCAAAATCAATAAAATACCTGCTTTTGTCTGAGGAACGCTGGCCAAGCACTTCGGCATAAACATTCAGGTTAGTCTGCCTGAAATTCCTGTATTCAAATGGTAATACAAGGTAACCTGCTGAAAGTGAATAATTATAGCCCTGGTACACATAATTTTCAGGATTAATCACGGGCCTTTTGCTGGTCACATATACATAACTCAAAGAAGAAGAAACAGCAAGCTTGTTCAGCAATTGCGTAACTATAAGCCCGCCTTGCAACCCGCTCTGATCTCCCTCCAGCGAAAGCTCGTCGTACTTCAGGTTATTTCTGCTTTGTGATGCTTCCCCAAAAGCCGCCATCCTCAGGTGCCTGTGTACTTCATCATCAGAATAAAACCTGTATTTGGCATATATCCTTCCAGACTCAAGCCGCAATTTATCACTGTACATATCGGATAAACTAAACGCTCCATGCACCATCCATCTTTTATTTAACCCAAGCATGATCTCCGGACTGTACCGCTGTTCCGTTCTATCTGATAGTTTATTTTTTACAAATTTCCCTGTAGCCTTGGCGCTGATGGAATGTGCCGGCATGTTTGAAGCAGGCTCTGTGAAAATATATAACTCCTGTGCAGACAAGGCACAAATGGTAAGCATCCCTCCTGCAAGAAGAGATGCTTTAACCGCAATGATCATTTTCATGGGAATAATTTACAGAGTTACGTGGTATATCCTGCTATTGTCTGCAACCAGTGTTTTCGGACAACAGGCTTCAGCTTTTCCGGTTTTAAGACATTCATGCCCGCCACCTGTTTCGTATTTTTTAAACTCTTTTATACTTAAAAATTTCCTATCCACGAGCGTAAGCGTTTGTGAGCCATTTAATGAAGTAGTATTTTTTACCTGTAAAAATTGATAGATTTTCCCACCAATGCTGACATGAGCATTATTACTGACGGGAACATTATTAAAACTGCCTGTCAGGCTTAATTTTGCAACAGAGAATCCTGCTTGCTCAACAGCGGATTTTAAAACATCAGGGTCTATATCAGAAACATTTTTAAAATAAATCACAAACGATGAATTTTTAATATCCGTGTCAACCCTTTGTATTGATGGGATCTTTTCAAGAGTGGTAAAAATAGCTTTAGTACACATGGCACAGGTAAGCCCTGCTGCTGTAAGACTGGCGGAAGTAAACTGGGCATTGGAAACAATCGCAATAAACAATACTGCTATAGAAAAAAATATCTTTTTCATGTAATTATTTTTAGGAATAAATAAAACGATCCATTAATTAAAGATCATTTCATACCCTGAAAACGCAATTATACACATGAATGGACTCAGCCCGGGGATCAGGGGGTGAATGATAACGGGAATAGTGATGATCCCTGTTTCTGTAATTATAATCCGGAAAAAAACTATACACTGGTGAGGCCTCTGCGATCCATTCACTTAATGACGGAAGTGAATTAACCGCCAAATGTTCCTGATCAGCTTTAATTAACTTATGCTCTGTATGACAGCAACCCTTTTTCTGCTCCATGCCGCACTTGTCACACCCCCTTGTACTTTCATGGCCATAATCCACTGAAGATAGACGCCCCATGCAATAATGAATGTTAACCATCACACCACTGGTGAGCGTTACATACAACATAGCCATAAAGAAGACGAATACTTTTCTCACTTCATCAAAATTAAGCTGATTTTTCGAAAGATCATACTGAAAGCGTTGTTTTTAACACTTGCCTAATTCACAAAACTCCAGTAAATACCCACCTTTATCTGGAGTCCGGGATAGGGATAATCGGGTGAAACGAAATTATTATTGGTAAACTTGAACTTGGAAATATTCAGGGAGTTCAGATTTTCAGCCCTGATATAAGCCGTAAAACTTTTAATCCTGAAATGCAGGTATCCGGCGGTTTCCGGAAAGCTTAATTTTACCTGCTGATTATCCTGATAGGTAAACTGGCCGAGCAGTGGCGAATATACATCAGCTTTATAAGGTGTGTAATATCTTAGTTCCAGGCCAAAACTGATCAGCAAGTTTTTAAACCCCAGCTTTCCATCATACCCGATCTGGTTGCGGGTGAGTAGCAGTGGAAGGTTCAACGGTGCACTGCCTGCGATCTTTTGCACGATCACCCAGGTTCTCCAGTTCCACCCCTTTCCTAAACTAAACCGCTTTTCCCCAGTCAGTTTCAGCACATTAAACACGGTACTATATTGGTCTGGCTGCAAGAAACCGGAATAATATGAATAGTTACTTAATAACGTGTAGTGTCCGGTAAGCTTTAATTGCAGCTTTGGTATTTCTACCGACCCAAATATTTCTGTATTGTTTTCTTTTTTAAAATTCCTGGATGTGGCTGAGGGAAGATAAAAACTACTTAAGCTGTTAAATGTAAAAGAAGGTGTCCGGTTGACATTTCCAAACCCTATTTCCAGGTAGCCGATTTTTTTACTGATGAGTCTTTTCAGATCGATATGTGCATTGTAATCTCCGGCATTCATTCCGTTTACGTAGAAATTTCCAAAAGCTTCAATATCCCATTTTTTATTACGGGTTTTATTCCTGTACTCCCCATGCACAAATAAGTTATGGTACTTCTGGGTCACTAAACCACTGTCGAAACTTCCGGTAAGATTTTGAAGTGTAGCACCGGCTTTAAAAAACTGCTGCGAGTTTTTAGCATCAGGAAACTGGTAAATAGAAAAATCGTTTACCAGTTCCTTCCAGTAATCCTGGATGAAATAATGCTTAGAACCACCGGTAATATCGTAATTCTTTAAATAAAACATACTGTCCGGACTTGTATCGGTGAACCTGTATTTATAAGTTCTGTAATCAATGGTATGTTCAAGCCTCAGTCTCGGATAGAATAATTTTATTACGGAGGAATCTGTTACAATAGAATCCTTCTGACCAATAATATCATATTGCTGCCTGAGCAGATAGCTGGCGTTTGTGTATCTGGTTCCGGTGGCTATATCGCTGGAAAAAAAATTTCTACTGGCCGCCAGGTTAGGACCTAATTGTGTTGGAATGGCGGAACGGGTATTAAAACCAATGCTGTCGAGATAATTCTGATCGTTTTTTATACCTCCGTTGTCACCTGATTGCAGCTTGTTACCTACTATAACAAAAAAGTTCTGGTAGCGTTTATCCTTTGATTGGTACCATGAGCTGAAACGATAATTATTGTGGTTGGTATTCTGGTTTTGAAAAAATCCCGGAGAATTTATCAGACGGTATTCAAATGCAGCGTTCCAGTTAGGCATGATATTCTGTGTATGCTGAAATCGTATAAGCTGCTCCAACTGGCTACCCAACTGGTAGTTCAGTTCGGAATACGGTCTGGTAGTATTGTAAAAACGCGTCTCATAATCATTGAAATTATATACATCATAGGCATGAAAACCATGATCCCATCCTGGTTTCATCAACTCAGGAAAAACTATGCTGTGGGTGGGATTGCCCACATTACCCAAATCAAAATGTGTCCAGGGAACCGGAAACTTTTTAGTGAAGTCTGTAATGGAAGAATCAAAACCCCGCATCCTGCTGGAATCCAGGAACCGGAAATTAATGGTAATGGAATCAGCAAATGCATCACGGTGCTGAAGACTGTCTTTGCCACCCGCGGCACCCGTTCCCGGACGGGGTATCCGCCGCATGATATTACTTTGCCCATAAGACATTGAAGCAAGCGCCAGTGATAAAATAATTATATAAAATGATCTGTGCATTCTCTTGGTCACAATTTGGCAACTAATTTGGTAAAGATAGAAGTGAGTAAAGGCTCTGCAGCAATGGCGGCGGCAAGCACTTCTTCATGAGTGATAATAGTTTCCTCTTCGCGTATACCCATGTCAGTTATAACGCTGATGGCAAACACCGGCAGGCCCATGTGCGCCGCAACAATGGCTTCCTGTACGGTACTCATGCCCACGGCATCCGCACCCATCAGCCTGATCATCCTGTATTCAGCATGCGTTTCAAATGTAGGTCCGGTGACCCCAAAGTACACGCCCTCCTGCAAATGGATATTCAGGGTCTCCCCTATATCCTTTGCTTTTTTAATGAGTTTTTTATTGTATGGCTCGCTCATATCGGAAAATCTGGGACCAAGATGGTCTTCATTTTTACCAATCAAGGGATTGATGACTGACAGGCTGATGTGATCATTAATGATCATCAGGTCGCCGACTTTAAAAGAAGTGTTTACTCCTCCCGCAGCGTTGGACAGCAAAAGTGTTTCAATACCCAGCATCTTCATCACCCGGACAGGATATACGACATCCGCTGGGGAATAGCCTTCATAATAGTGAAATCGGCCAGCCATGGCCACTACTTTTTTCCCACCCAGTTCACCAAAAACCATTTTGCCATCATGTCCTTCCACAGTGGATATGGGAAAATGAGGAATATCCTGGTAAGGGATGGATAATTCCACCCTGATCTCATGTAAAAAATTTCCCAGTCCGCTGCCCAGCACAATTCCGGCCACTGGTACCGAAGGATATTTTTCTTTGATGAAAGCTACTGTTTCCTGCAGCTTATTGATAAGAGAAGACATATCCTGCAAATATAAGAACCTGCAACCTAAGCAAACCAGGCATTAACGAACAATTGTTACCTTTACTATCTATGACGAAGCAGGAAACGAATAAGCTACAGGTCTCTTCGGAAGTAGGCAGGTTACGACGATTGCTGGTCCACAGTCCCGACAGCGGTTTGGGTAAAGTAGTGCCTTCCAAGGCGCAGGACTGGCTTTTTGAAGACATTGTCCATTTAGACACCATTCGCAAAAAAGAATATGACTTTTACACCAAGATCCTGCTTTACTTCCTTGATCCGGGGAAGATAAAAGGAAAGCTCGAAGCGATTGATTCGCCTTTGAACAAAAGGAATTTTTACAAGCCCGGGCATGAAGATTTTTTCAGGTCCGACAAAGTGATAGAGCTACAATGGCTGCTGTCAGATATACTTCAGGATCATGAGATCAAAATAAAACTGGTATCCTCTATCTGCGCCATTGAAAACTGTTCCTACGAAACGCAGCAGCGCCTGCAGGATTTTTCCCCTACTGATCTTGCGCGTACATTCATTACCGGCTCGCCTGATGACGACCACATGCTTTTCCCGCCGATCCCTAATTTCATTTTTACCCGGGACATCGGCATCGTAATTAATAAATACGTTCTACTGAACAAACCTGCGCGCAAGGCACGTATCAGGGAAGCGCTGCTGATGAAATATATTTTCTTTAACCATTCCTTATTTAAAGAATACCAGGAAAACATTATCGAGCTGCCGGATACCTTTCATCATTTCCTGTTACCTAAAGATGGCGACGACAAGAAAGTTACCCTGGAAGGGGGTGATGTAATGGTAGTAAGCAAAGATCATTTACTGATAGGAGTCAGCGAGCGGACATCTATGGAGGCCGCGCACCAGGCTATCAATATTTTGTTTGAAAAAAATGTGGTGAAAAAAATATCCATCATCCGCATACCTAAAAAAAGAGATTATATGCACATCGATACCGTGTTTACACAGATTAAAAAAAATGTCTGGGTGATGCTGGGAATATTCAGTAAAAAATCCATGAAGCATGAAAACGCGGATCCGGTACAAAAGATCCTGGAAGGCAATACCAAAAAAGATGAACGGCTGAAAATAATACAGTTCAAAAAAAAAGATATTCATAATCCCAAATACTTCGATAATCTCGAGGACCTGCTTATTGAGATCAGCGAAAACGACCTTGGATGCAAAGAAAAAGTAAAATTCATTTATTCCGGCAACAATGAGTTTCCTTTCGATGCCAGGGAACAGTGGACTGATTCCTGCAACCTGCTTGCATTGAAAGAAGGCGTGGTACTGGGTTACGACCGTAATGATAAAACCGTAGAGGCGTTCAAAGAAAATGGATTTGCCGTTATAGAAGCGGAAGAACTAATAAAAGGCCTTGAAAACAACAGTGTTCTTATTGACGATTTGAATGACACCTTAATATTGATGCCTTCCGCAGAACTATCAAGGGCAAGAGGTGGTTTTCATTGCATGAGTATGCCACTGCTGCGGGACGACATCAGTTAAATAATCCTTATGCACGATACGTCGCACATATTAATGATCAGGCCGGTAAATTTTACTTACAATGCGCAAACAGCTGTTAATAATGCCTTTCAGCTGGCCGGAAATGACAGCGGCGCACAGGAAAAAGCATTAAAGGAATTTGATATTTTTGTAGAAATGCTGCGTAGTAATGATGTGGACGTGCTGGTGGTGGAAGACACTTGCGAACCGCATACGCCCGATTCTATTTTTCCGAACAACTGGATATCTTTTCATGACAATGGTATGGTACTGCTCTATCCCATGTATGCCGAAAACCGGCGCCTGGAGCGCAAGCCTCTTATATTAAACGAGATCAGGAAAAGATTTGCTGTTGCTGACATTCTTGATCTCAGCGATTTTGAGAAGCAGGGAAAATTTCTGGAAGGCACTGGCAGCATGGTGCTGGACAGGGATAAAAAGATCGCTTACGCCTGTTTATCCCCAAGAACAGATGAAGGCCTCCTGCAGCAATTTTGCGCGGCAATGCATTACCATAAGGTTTCCTTCGACGCTGTGGACAGTAATGGCGGAGCTATATATCATACCAATGTTATGATGTGTGTCGGAGATCGGTTTGTTGTTATTTGCCTTGAATCGGTACTTTCGGCTGCACAAAAAGAAATAATAACCCTGACCATTAAGAATTCAGGTAAAGCGTTAATTGAAATTTCTTTGGAACAGATGAATCATTTTGCGGGAAATATGCTGCAGGTCTATAACAGAAAGGGAAAGAAATTACTGGTAATGTCCACACAGGCTTATGATTCCTTAAACGAACTGCAAATAAATAGACTGTGCACATTCAGCACACTCATCCATTCCCCACTTGATTCCATTGAAACAAATGGTGGGGGCAGCGCCAGGTGCATGATGGCAGAAATACATCTTCCTATTCAAAAAGAAACATCTCTTTAAGTCCCTCCTGGAAGCTGAGCGGTTTAAATCCCAGTTCCTTTTTAGCCTTTGTTATGTCAAAACCTGTTTTAGGAGGCCGTTGTGCCGGTTGTTTGATATCCGGAGAGGCAGCTTTAGAAATCAATTCCGTATTCAATCCGAAAAATTTAGCTGTCTCAATGGCCATCTCGTAGGGTGTCATTTGTTGTTCGCCGGATAAATGAAAAATCCCGGTAGCCTTCTTTTCTATAATGAGGATAATCCCTGTGGCCAGGTCATGGACGAATGTAGGAGTGCGCCACTGGTCGGTTACCATCTTAATAGGTGTTTCCAGTTCAAGGCTGTTTTTAACCCAGCTGACAATATTTGTTCTCCCGGTAGAAGGTATCACGCCATAAACTAAAATTGTTCTGGCAATGGCCCATTGTAGTCCTGATTCTTCCACTGCCTTTTCGGCCACCCATTTCGTGCTGCCATAATAATTTACCGGACCGGGTTCATCTTCTTCTTTATACGGACCTGAGTTGCCATCAAAAATAAAATCTGTTGATACGTAGATAAAACGCGCGTTCACCTCTTTGGCGGCATCGATAATAAAACGCGTAGCGGTGACATTGATATTATAACAATCCTGTTTGTTCAGTTCACACTCGTCTACCTGTGTCATCGCTGCCGCATGCACAATGAGTTCAGGCTTTTGATCCAGAATAAATTCTTCCACGGCCGGACCATCCGTGATGTCGAGGTCTTTGTAAGCATATCCTTCCAACGCGGCCACGATCAGCCTGCCGGGACCGCGTCCGGTTGCAACCACTTCATATTTTTTATCCAGCAATTGTTTTATAAGGCTCTGGCCCAATAATCCATTGGCGCCTGTAACGAGTATTTTCATAATATCAATTTAGTGTTCCGGCTTCCGGGATAGATCTGGTATGTAAATGCATATGTTTTTTTATCTCATTTTCCATCCAATTCCCATATTGTACAAAACAAAACTATAGATATCAGCATTCAGATCTATATTCTTCATCATATTGCTTGATCCATGCCCTGAATTTGTATCGATTCTTATCAGCACCGGATTTTTTCCTTTGTATTTATCCTGTAATACGGCGATATATTTAAATGAATGCGCTGGCACAACGCGGTCATCGTGATCCGCAGTTATTACCAGCGTTGCCGGGTATGCTATGCCCTCCTTAATATTATGCAGGGGTGAATAGCCATAGAGGTTCTTAAAATCTTTTTCATTATCACTGCTGCCATACTCCGGCTGCCAGTTCCACCCTATTGTGAATTTATGAAAGCGCAACATATCCATCACTCCCACTTCAGGAATGGCCACCCGGAAAAGATCCGGACGCTGGTTGATCACGGCGCCTATAAGCAATCCTCCATTTGAGCCGCCCCGGATGGCCAGTTTGGAAACTGATGTATATTTTTTTGCAACCAGATATTCTGCCGCCGCTATAAAATCATCAAAAACATTTTGTTTTTTGTCCAACATTCCTGCCTCGTGCCATTTTTCTCCATACTCTCCACCACCTCTTAAATTAGCCACTGCAAACACCCCTCCCTGCTCAAGCCAGGGAACAAGCGAGGCGCTGAACCATGGACTGAGCGTGACATTAAACCCGCCATAGGCATACAGTAAAGCCGGATTATTACCGTCTCTGTTTAATCCTTTTTTATGAACGATAAAAACCGGGATCTTTGTACCGTCCTTGCTGGAATAAAATTCCTGCGCCGTAACGTACTGTTTGGGATCAAAATCAATATCCGGTTTTTTAAATAATATACTTTTCCCATTAACTATATCGTATTTATAAATACGCGTCGGAAAATTAAAAGAAGTAAAAGAATAAAATACTTCCGTAGAATTATTATTTCCTTCAAATCCGGCAGCGGTTCCCAATCCGGGCAATACCACTTCATTGATCCGCTTTCCACCGGCATCATAAATATACACCCTGGAGGTAACATCCTTAAGATATCTTACAAACAATCTTTCTCCCGCATAACTGACACTCTCGATGGGTTCTTCCTTTTCCGCAATGATGGTTTTCCAGTTATTCACGGCAGGCGAAGCCGGATCTATTACAACTACCTTACTGTTAGGTGCATGATCATTCGTTTCTAATAAAAATTTATTATCGGCTGTTACTTCAATAAGATCATATGTGTACTGACCAGGTTCTTTAACAACCGGCAGGAAGGTTTTGTCGTCACTTCTGCTGTCACTATATAATAACGCATTGCCTTCAATACCTTTCCCACGGTCGCTGACATTTAAAAAAAGGTATCGTTCATTATCACTTACATAAGTGAGGTGAAAACGCTGGAGATTAGCAGTATCTTCAAAAACCAGTTTATCCGCAGATTGCGCGGTGCCAACAATATGGTACCACACCTGGTGGTTTTCATTCTTTGAGGAAAGCTCATCACCTTTTTTAGGTTCGGGATACCTGCTGTAGTAAAAACCATTCTTCTGCCAGGCTATATAGGAAACTTTTGCCCACATAATAGAATCGGCAAGGTTGGTTTTAGTGGACATATCCATCACATAATACGTATGCCAGTCTGAGCCACCCCGTGATATACCCCATGCCGCATATCTGCCATCTTTAGATAATTCAAATGCCGTGAGTTGCGAAGTGCCATCTGTAGAAAATGTATTTGGATCGATCACCAATTCCGGTTTGCCATTTGATCCCTTCTGCCTGTAAAGGACCGACTGATTTTGCAGGCCGTCATTTTTATAATAATATATAAATCCATTATTTTCTAAAGGAACCGTATACCTCGCATAATTAAGTAGCGCCGACATTCTTTTTTTAATGGAGTCGCGAAAAGGAATAGCAGACAGGTAGGCGACGGTAACCTTGTTTTCAGCAACCACCCACTCTTTAGTTGAATCGCTCTGGTCATTTTCAAGCCAGCGGTAAGGATCTGAAACAGAAATGCCATGATAATTATCTGTATGTGTTCCTTTAGGACTAACGGGATATCTTAATTGCGCAGATAAAGCTGAAAGCATAAGTACGGATATTAAAAAAAATACAGTGGTTTTTATCATCAGTAAAAAAGTATGTTAGTAAGGTTGCAAATGTAGTCACTGGGGCAGATACTTGGAGCTTGTCAAAACAAAACCTTATTTTTACGCCTCATTACGATAAACGATAACAATCTTTAAACGATAGCTGCCAATCATTAAATAATATTAAGCAAATCCAACTGTTTTTGATACATGGCAAAAAAGGTTACTAAAATCGGGGTGATGACGTCGGGGGGAGACTCACCCGGCATGAACGCCGCTACCCGTGCCGTCGTGAGAACTGCAATTTACAATGGTCTGGAAGCATACGGGATCATGCGCGGGTTCTCGGGCATGATAGACAACGATATTGTTCCAATGCATTCCCGAAGCGTGGCTAACATCATTCAAAGGGGTGGCACTATTCTGAAAACTACCAGGTGCAAGGAATTCTTTACACCCGAAGGACGGAAAAAAGGGTATGACAATTTAAAAAAACTCGGTATTAACGGCTTGGTCGTGATAGGCGGGGATGGTTCTTTTAAAGGCGCCGACATCTTTAGCCGTGAATACGATATTCCCTGCATCGGCATACCTGGTACGATAGACAAAGATATTGCCGGAACAGACTTTACCATCGGCTTCGATACGGCTGTCAACACCGCAGTGGAAGCGATAGATAAGATCCGGGACACTGCTGACGCCCACGATCGGTTGTTCATTATAGAAGTGATGGGCCGCGACGCGGGATATATTGCGCTCCATAGCGGAATAGCCACCGGAGCAGAAAGCATCCTCATACCGGAAAGAAAAACAGACATCGAAGAACTGGTCAATTCTCTACAGGAAAAAGAAAGAAGAAAGAAATTAGTTAACCTTATTGTCGTTGCTGAAGGTGAAAATTTCGGAGGCGGAAATGAAGTGTGCAAAATAATAAAAGAACACCTGCCCAACGCGGATGTAAGAGTGTGCATACTCGGGCATATCCAGAGAGGCGGCGCTCCATCCTGTCTGGACAGGCTTATTGCCAGCCGGATGGGCTATTCCGCAGTGGAATGCCTTATAGAAGGCCGCCACAATATAATGGTAGGCATCCTCAATAACAAAATGTATTATACCCCTTTGGAAAAAGCGGTTAAGGCAAAACAGAAGATAAATAATGAATGGATGAAGATCCTTAAGATCCTCGCAAGCTAAACAATACCACATGACAAAAAATATTAAAAAATACCTGCACGAATCAATGGATAAGAAAGCAGGTAAAGAGCACACTTCACACAGAACAAAGATCGTTGCTACTGTTGGACCTGCCTGCGATTCATACGACCAGCTGCTTGCTCTTGTAAAAGCAGGGGTAAACGTTTTCCGGCTTAATTTCTCTCATGGCAGCCATGAAGACAAGGCGCAAATTATCGAACACATCAGAACCATTAATTCCACGGAACCTTATAATATTTCAATACTTGGTGATCTCCAGGGTCCCAAACTAAGAGTGGGAGAAATCGAAAACAACGCACTGGAAGTTTTTCCCGGCGATATCCTCACTTTTACCAATGAAAAAGTGGTAGGAAATATAGAACGTATATATGTATCTTATCCTAATCTTCATTCGGATGTGAGAGTTGGTAACAAGATCATGATCGATGACGGAAAGATGGAGGTGGTAGTAGTGAAGATCGAAAAGAATCATGATGTAAAAGTGGAAGTAACCATGGGCGGCATCATTTCTTCAAAAAAAGGCATTAACCTCCCCGATACAAAAATATCACTGCCCGCACTTACAGAAAAAGACCTGATCGATCTGCAGTTTATTATTGAGCAGGAGCTGGACTGGGTGGCTCTTTCTTTCGTAAGAAGCGTAAAAGATATTGTGATCCTGCGCAGCAAACTCAATGATAAGAAAAGCAAGACTAAGATCATTGCAAAAATCGAAAAGCCCGAAGCACTCGTAAACATCAGGGATATTATTATTGAGTCTGATGGAATTATGGTTGCACGAGGCGACCTCGGTGTCGAATTACCGATCGAGCAGGTACCTCTGATCCAGAAACAATTAATACGCAAAAGCCTTCACCGCGCAAAGCCAGTTATCGTGGCCACCCAGATGATGGAAAGCATGATGGACAGGATCAAACCTAACAGAAGTGAGATCACAGATGTGGCAAATGCAGTACTGGAAGGTGCTGATGCCGTGATGCTCAGCGGGGAAACGGCCACCGGGAAGCATCCCGTACTGGTTGTGGAAACGATGCGCAAGATCATCATGGAAGTAGAAAGAACCGATTACCGGTACAATCTGGAAGATGAGCTGGCACCGCAGCCACATTCTCCTTCCTTCCTCAGCGATGCGATCTGTTACAATGCCTGTAAACTATCCCGCGACACAAAAGCTGAAGCGCTCGTAGGCATGACACAGAGCGGATATACTGCTTTTATGCTTTCCAGTTACCGCCCTGAATCTCCTATCTATATTTTTTCTAAGGAAAAAAGCCTTATTAACCAGCTAAGCCTTAGCTGGGGAGTCAGGGCCTTTCATTATGCCGAAGAAGAAAGCCTCGATGATATCATGAGCGACCAGATACAGATATTGAAAGAGCGCGGATTTATCAAATCAGGCGACCTGGTAGTTAATACAGGAAGTACTCCTGTTCATTTACACCTGCCAACAAATGTGCTGAAGATCACAAAAGTCGAATAAAGATTATTTATCTACCGTTAACCCTGCAGACAAGTACTCTCCGTTTAGCCGGGAAATATTTGTAATGGATATTTCTTTCGGACAAACCGCTTCACAGGCCCCTGTAAATGTGCAGGCGCCAAAATTTTCTTTATCCATCTGCGCAACCATGTTAAGCGCTCTTGTTTTACGTTCAGGACCTCCCTGTGGCAATAAAGCGAGATGGGAAACTTTGGCGGACAGAAACAACATGGCGGAGCTGTTCTTGCAAGCCGCTACACATGCCCCGCATCCTATACAGATCGCAGCAGAAAAGGCTGTGTCGGCTTTTTCTTTTTCAACGGGAATAGCATTGCCATCTACCGACACACCGGTATTTACCGATACAAACCCACCTGCCTGGATCACCCTGTCAAAGGCTGATCTGTCCACCACCAGGTCTCTGATCACCGGAAATGCTTTTGCCCTCCATGGCTCCACTACGATAGTGTCGCCATCTTTAAAAGCGCGCATGTGAAGCTGGCACGCTGTAGTGCCCTTCCAAGGACCATGCGGACGGCCATTGATATGCATGGAGCACGATCCGCAGATACCTTCGCGGCAATCGTGGTCAAAAGCTATTGGTTCCTTCCCTTCGTGAATAAGTTTTTCGTTCAGCACGTCAAACATTTCCAGAAAAGACATTTCAGACGAAATATCACTGACCGTGTAAGTTTCAAAACGACCCCTGCTGTTTTTATTCTGCTGCTTCCAAACCTTAAGCGTAAGGTTCATTGAATAATGTTCCATAATATCCAGCCTTTAATAGATTATTTATTTATAGTTTCTCTGGGTCGGTTTAATGACCTCGTATTCCAATGGCTCCTTATGCAGTTCCCAGTCACTGTCCCCTTTGTATTCCCAGGCCGCCACATACATGTACTCTTCATCATTCCTCAGTGCTTCACCTTCTTCGGTCTGACTTTCTTCCCTGAAATGCCCCCCGCAGCTTTCGTTCCTGTCTAGTGCATCCTTGCACATCAGTTCACCCAGCTCTATAAAGTCGGCTACCCTTCCGGCCTTATCCAGTTCAGAGTTCATTTCAGCAATGTTTCCCGGTATTCTCACATCGCTCCAGAATTCCTTTTTCAAAGCCTGAATTTCCATTATCGCTTCCTGCAATCCCCGGGTATTCCTGGCCATTCCACATTTTTCCCACATGATCTTACCCAGTCTTTTATGAAAACTTTCAACAGATTGTGATCCTTTAATATTCATCAGCCTGTCTATTCTCTCCTGTACGCCTTTTGCCGCCGTTTCAAATGCAATATGCGTAACCGGAATTGGCGCAGTGGCAATTTCATCCGCCAGGTAATTTCCTATCGTATAGGGCAACACAAAATATCCGTCTGCCAGGCCCTGCATAAGTGCCGAGGCACCGAGACGGTTAGCCCCGTGATCGGAGAAATTAGCCTCGCCAAGTGCGTACAGTCCTGAAATATTGGTCATCAGTTCATAATCCACCCACAACCCACCCATGGTATAATGCACCGCAGGGTATATCCTCATAGGAACCTGGTAAGGATTTTCACCGGTGATCTTTTCATACATGTCGAAGAGATTTCCATATTCTTCCTTTACTGCATACCGGCCTAATTCTACCAGCGTTTCTTCATCCGGATTTAGAAGGCCTTGTTTATTCGCTTCCGCCTTTCCATATTTATTGATCAGATTAAAGCGGAAATCAAGATATACGGCCTGCTTTGTGGTGCCTACTCCGTAACCTGCATCACATCTTTCTTTTGCCGCTCTGGAAGCCACGTCCCTCGGCACAAGATTTCCGTATGCAGGATATTTTCTTTCCAGGTAATAATCCCTTTCGTCTTCGGGAATATCATTTGCCTTTCTGGTATCGTTCTGTTTCTTCGGCACCCATATCCGCCCGTCATTACGCAGGGATTCGGACATCAGCGTAAGTTTACTCTGGTGGTCGCCGGTAACAGGAATGCAGGTTGGATGAATCTGCGTAAAGCAGGGATTACCAAAGTAAGCACCCCTGCGGTGAGCTTTCCATGCCGCCGTGACATTGCTGCCCATGGCGTTGGTAGACAAATAAAATACATTACCGTAACCACCGCTGCACAACAACACCGCATGTCCGAAATGTCTTTCCAGTTCTCCGGTAACCAAGTTCCTGGCAATGATGCCTCTTGCCTTTCCATCAATTGTCACCACGTCGTGCATCTCATGACGACTGTACATGGTAACGTTTCCTAAAGAAATCTGTCGCTCCAGCGCCTGGTAGGCACCTATCAATAACTGCTGCCCGGTCTGCCCGGCAGCATAAAATGTTCTTTTTACCTGTGTTCCCCCAAAAGAACGGTTGTTGAGTAATCCACCATACTCCCTTGCAAAGGGAACACCCTGAGCAACACACTGGTCGATAATATTTACACTCACTTCAGCGAGCCTGTGTACGTTTGCCTCACGGGAGCGGTAATCACCGCCTTTAATGGTATCGTAGAACAACCGGAAAACAGAGTCTCCGTCGTTCTGGTAGTTTTTTGCCGCATTGATCCCTCCCTGCGCAGCGATCGAATGAGCGCGGCGGGGGGAATCCTGAAAGCAGAATGCCTTTACCTTATAACCCAACTCTCCCAGTGATGCGGCGGCAGAGGCGCCGGCAAGACCGGTTCCCACTATTATAATTTCCAGCTTGCGTTTATTGGCGGGATTAACGAGTTTGCAGTGTCCTTTATAATCCACCCACTTGTCATCTAATTTACCTTCGGGAATTCTTGAATCCAACATCGGAACGTGAATTTATAATTGATTATTAAGCGATCCAGCCCATATAAATAGATACGGGCATACTGGCAAATACAAAAGGAACTATTATAGAGAATGCCATTCCCACTCCTTTAACAACAGCAATGTACCTCTTGTTGTACAATCCTAAAGTTCTGAACGCACTCTGAAACCCGTGAAGCAGGTGATAGGCAAGGGAAATACATCCCAGTACATATAACAATACTATATATGGATTTTGAAAGACCTCCACCATTTTGCTGAAAAGATCATGATAATTTTTTCCAGGCACTTCTTCCAGTCCGTTGAATCGCGACGGCACCCAGAACTGGGAAATATGCATCACCAGAAATAGCAGCAGCAAAGTACCCAGAAGGCCCATGGAACGGCTGTACCATTTGCTGCCCCGGTTACCCAGACTGATCTGGTAGCCCTGTCCCCTGCGGGTGAGATTTCTCGCTTCAAGAACATAACCCTGGATGATATGAACGAAAAAGCCAAGGAAGAGCCCCCATTCCAGCGCACGCACTACCATGGATGTGCCCATGAAGTTAGCGGCACGATTAAACATGTCGCCCCCATCGTTATTAAAGATACAGGCGTTGATGCTGGCGTGAATGACCAGAAAGGAGATCAGAAAAAGACCTGTCAGCGCCATTACGAATTTCTTGCCCACAGAAGATGTAAAAAAGTCGGACCATTTCATGAATTGATATTTAAAAACTATGCAAAAATAACGCAGCAAGGCGATACTGCAAATTCCCTATCTTAGCCCGCTAAAAATCATCTTAATGAGACAAGAAGAGGATTTTGAGGCTAACCTGGCTGGAGAAGAAGGAAAATCGGAAGAAACGAGAAGCAGTTGGTTCAAAAGGATCAAGAAAGGAATACTCACCAGCACCGCAGATAAAAAAGAAACGCCTGAAGGTTTATGGAGCAAATGTCCTGAATGCGGATATATCTGCACAGTAACTGAGCTGCGTGAAAATATTTTTGTTTGTCCCAAATGCAGCTATCATCACCGTATAGGAAGTTCAGAATATTTTGAAATAATTTTTGACGATAACCAGTACGAGGTGATGTATGAAAATATCAGGTCCAGGGATTTCCTGGAATTTACTGATCTGAAATCTTACGGCAAGCGCCTGCAGGAAACCTGGGCAAAAACGGATATCACCGATTCAATCAGAATAGCCGCAGGAAAGCTGGATGGGCACATGCTGGTTGTTGGCTGCATGGATTTCGAATTCATCGGAGGATCACTGGGCAGCGTGATGGGGGAAAGGATCTCAAGAGCGGTAGACTATTGCATCGAACACAGGTTTCCGTTGCTGATTATCTGCAAATCCGGTGGCGCGCGCATGATGGAAAGTGCTTTTTCGCTGATGCAGCTGGCAAAGGTTTCGGGTAAGCTTTCACAACTGACGGATGCAAAAATCCCATACATTTCTTTTCTCACGGACCCTTCTTTCGGTGGGATATCTGCCTCCTTCGGCATGCTGGGCGATCTCAATATCGCAGAGCCCGGTGCTTTGATAGGATTCGCTGGACCCAGGGTGATCAGGGAAACAATCAAAAAAGATCTGCCCGAAGGATTCCAGAGAAGTGAATTCTTACTGGATCACGGCTTCCTGGATTTTATTCTTCACCGCAAGGACCTGAAAAAGAAGCTCGCAACTTTACTGCGTTTATTTAAAAATTAAATATGAGCTGGGCTCATCATTGTTATGGCGGAGATCAGGAACAGGCAGGCGTATTATGAATACTTCATAGATGATAAATATGATGCAGGAATGGTGTTGGCCGGAACGGAAGTAAAATCAATTCGTGCCGGCAAAGTGAGCTTTAATGACAGCTACTGTTATTTTCACAAAGGAGAACTCTGGGTCAGAAGCCTGCATATAGCGGAGTACAGCCATGGCAACCTGAACAATCATGTTGATGTCAGGGAACGAAAACTGTTGCTTAATAAAAAAGAATTAAGGAAAATAGAAACCAAAATAAAAGAGAAAGGCATTACAGTAGTACCCTTAAGAATATTTTTTTCTGAAAAAGGATTTGTGAAGATGGAGATCGGCCTGGGTAAGGGAAAAAAATTATTCGATAAAAGAGAAACGATCAAGGACCGCGACAACGAGCGTGAAATGAAAAAATATTTAAAATAAAAGAACAGAAGACAACCGATGGTAAAATTGATTTTGGTTTGCGTTGCTATTTTGCTCTCAGATTACGCACCTGCACAATCTGTGGGTGGTTCCTGGTACGGCAAAGCTGATGTATTGGTGAAAGGCAGTTCCAGCAACTATCTTACCGAACTGGTACTGAAGCAGAAGGATGATGAAGTAGAAGGAATATTCGGATATTATTTTAAGAACGTTTACCAGAGTTTTTTTATTCATGGTTCATACAATAAAAAAACAAGACAAGTCAGTATTAAAAACCTTCCGCTTCTTTTTTATGCCGGTGAAACAAAGAACGGCATTGAATGCCCGATGAATTTTCAGGGTACGCTGATGGTGTCCAAATTGAGCAGCACTTTGAAAGGAAGTTTTTATACTGAATCAAAATATAAATACACCTGCCCGGAATTACGGGTGAACATGATCATGGACATGAACGCTAATAACCAGGACAGCCTGTTGCGGAGTTCGGTAGCAGGCAAGAAATTCTGGCGGCCGCAGGAAGAGGACGTGGTAATTAATGGGAATGCTGTAAAAGAACCACCTGTCCGGGACACGATGTCCGACGGTAAGAACAACACCGCAAAACCACCAGTTGAAATTAATAAAACGCTGGCATCGGAATTTGGAAAGAGAAATAATATTTATGAGAAAGATATTATCGTGCATGATGATTCGATACTGGTAAGTTTTTATGATAATGGAGATATTGATGACGATACGATCAGTGTATTTTTAAATAAAAAACCAGTACTGGTAAGACGCGGATTAACCAGCAGGGCGCTGAATATTTATATCGGCCTGGACTCAACCGTGGAAATCAACGAACTTAGTATGTTTGCCGATAATCTCGGCAAGTATCCTCCGAATACTGCGCTGATGGTAGTCAGTGATGGCACCAGCAGGTATGAGCTGTATCTGTCCGCCAGCCTCAAACAAAACGCAAGCGTGCGATTGCGGAGGGCGAAGGGTTCCACCCAAAGGCGCTAAGGATGCACAAAAAGGCATAAGAGAATGTTGTTATTTCGATGAGGTTTTTTGTCATTCAAGTATTAACAATATCAGCCAAAGTAATTCCATAAAAATACGAGACCCCCTTACGTCCCTTTGCGCATCCTTGGTGCCTCTGCGTTAAACACCCCTGTGAATAATTCGTGCACAACTAAGATTATATGCAGGTGTTCCTGCATTCGATTCTTCTATATTTGCCTGCCTGCCTAAATTAAAATTTGACCGTGAGATTAAAGAGCTTAGAAATAAAAGGATTTAAAAGTTTCGCTGATAAAACAGTGGTAAACTTTGACGACAACATAACAGGGATCGTCGGTCCGAACGGTTGCGGTAAAAGCAACATTATAGACAGTATCCGCTGGGTGATCGGGGAACAGAAGATCAGTCACCTGCGTTCTGAAAACCTTGAAAGTCTGGTTTTCAATGGCTCCAAGACCCGCTCTGCAAGCGGACTGGCAGAAGTTAGTCTTACTTTTGAAAATACCCGCAATCTTCTCCCAACCGAATTCAACACGGTTACCGTTACCCGAAAATATTATAAATCCGGCGAAAGTGAATATCGCCTCAATGATGTAACCTGCCGCCTGCGGGACATCCAGAACCTGTTCATGGATACCGGCATCAGCACAGATTCTTATGCTATAATCGAGCTGGGCATGGTGGATGACATCATAATGGATAAAGAAAACAGCCGCCGCAGGATGCTTGAACAGGCTGCTGGTATCACCATCTATAAAACAAGAAAAAAAGAAGCAAAGAATAAACTTGAAGCCACGGAACAGGATCTCGCACGCATAGAGGACCTTTTGTTTGAAATAAACAACCAGCTCAAGAGCCTGGAAAACCAGGCAAAAAAGGCAGAAAAATATTACGAGATCAAAAAAGATTACCGGGAAATTTCCATTGAGCTGGCCAAGGCTTCACTGGAAGGATTTAACCTGACCTACCGGGATCTGAACCAGCAGGCTGCCCTGGAAACGGATCGCCGCATCGAACTCGAAGCGGAGATCGCTACGGAAGAATCTCATGTAGAACAGGAGAAGCTCGATTTTATTGAAAAAGAAAAAACGCTTCAATCCCTGCAGCATGAATTCAATGATCTTTTGCAAAATCTTCGTTCAAAAGAAAATGACAGGAACCTCGCCTCCCAGAAATTGAATTTTTTACAGGAAAAACAAACCAATCTCCAGGAATTTCTAGGCCGCAGTGAAACACAGTTAAAAGGACTGGATGAAAGCATTGAGTTTACCCGCAGCCAGGTGGAGGAAGAAAAATTGAAACTGGAAAGTCTGCAGGACAAGCTTGATGAATTTAAATCCTCGGTAGAAGAGAAACGGGTAGTGTTTGATGAAAAGCGCGCCAATGTGGACACGCTCCGGGGCGAAAATTTATCCGTTCAACGCAGCCAGTTTGACGCTGAAAAGAAGGTTGCCGTTGCTGATACGTCTATACAAAACCTGCAGCAGTCGATACAAAGAATCGAAGAAGAACGTGAAGTGAGGACCAGCCAGTTAAAACAACTCGAAGAAGAAAGAACAACAAAAGAAGAAGAACTGGAAAGCCGCAAAACGGATCTTCGGCAATTACAGGAACAACACGAAAGAACCAAGGAACAGATACTGCATACACAATCCGAAGTGGAACAGTTAAGGCAAAAACTTGCAGAAGAAAGCCGCAAACTGGATTCTAAAAAGAACGAGCATGATCTATTAAAGAGTCTTATTGATTCAATGGAAGGGTATCCTGAAAGTGTGAAGTTCCTGCATAAGAATACAGGCTGGAATCACACCGCTCCTATCCTTTCCGATATTATTTATGTGAAGGAAGAATTCCGTGCAGCAGTAGAAAATGTCCTGGAGCCCTATCTGAATTATTACGTTGTTAATAATTTACAGGAAGGTCTGCAGGCCGTGCATTTGCTGGACGAAAATAAAAAAGGCAAGGCTAACTTCTTTTTACTGGATAAATTAAATAATGCGGTCACGGATACAGGTGATCAGCCGGCCGGCACCATCCCGGTAATGGACGTGATAGAAGTTGACAATCAGTATTTGAAATTAGCAGGGCATTTACTTTCCAATGTATATATTGCTGAAAATGAAGATGCACTGATCAACAGCAATGGATCGGTGGTACTGGAAAAACACGGTAAATATGTGAAAGGAAAGTATTCGCTTACCGGTGGCAGTGTAGGAATATTTGAGGGAAAAAAAATAGGCAGGGCCAAAAATCTTGGTAAGCTGCTCCAGGAGATCACCAGCCAGGATACGATAGTGAACGAACTGAAGGCCCGGATCCAGAGCAAGCACAACGAGGTGACCGGCTTCAACGAACAACTCAAGGAACATGCTATTAAAAAAGCACAGGACGATATAAGCAGTTTAACAAACCAGGTTTTTTCTTTACACAATAAAATTGAAAATATCCACGGCTTCCAGCATTCTTCCCTGAACAGGCTGGAAGAAATGCAACAGACGCTGGAAGGCACTACCAGATCAATTCAGGGCACCAGAAGAGAATTAACTGAATTGCTTGACCTGCTGAGTGAATTAAAAGATAAATTAAAAAATACAGAAACAGATTACAGGGAAGCTGAACAGCAATACAGTAATGTATCCGCACAATATAATGAATTCAATTTACAGGCGATCCGCCAGCAGAGCCGCATTAATGGTCTTGTCCAGGAGCAGGAATTTAAAACAAAACAGTTAAATGATCTGAGGCACCAGGTGGATACGAATGCATCCCAGCTTAAACTTACCACAGAAGATATTTCTAAAAGCACAGATCTGCTAACCACTGCGGATAACGCGCTCGTTTTATTGCTAAAAAGAAAAGAGGAAGAAGAAAAAAAATTAAACGAAACCGACCAGGCATATTATAACCTGCGCAATGCCCTTAATGAAAAAGAAAGTGCCCTGCGTCATAAGATCCGGAGCAAGGAACAGGTAGAACATTTATTAAGTGAAATAAAGGACAGGCTTAACGAATTGAAACTTCAGCTGGCGGGCATGAAAGAAAGACTGAATGTCGAATTCAGGATTAACCTGGATGATATTATCGATCAGCCGAGAACAGGTGAAACACCAGCGGAGGAGCTACAGGAAAAATCTGACCGCATGAAAAAAAGGCTGGAAAACCTTGGAGAAGTAAATCCTACGGCTATCGAGGCCTTCCAGGAAATGAAGAAGCGCTATGAATTTATTCTGGAACAAAAGAATGACCTGGTTACGGCCAAGCAAAGCCTGCTGCAGACCATTGAAGAAGTGGAAGCTACCGCCAACCAGCAGTTCCTGGAAACATTTAATAAAGTGAGAGAGAATTTTCAAAAAGTGTTCAAGGCTTTATTTACCGAAGATGATACCGCGGATCTTGTTCTGGAAGACCCAAATAACCTTGCGGACACTGGCATTGACATTGTCGCAAAGCCTAAAGGAAAGCGTCCCTCTTCTATTTCACAATTAAGCGGCGGAGAAAAAACATTAACGGCAACAGCGCTGTTATTTTCTATCTATTTAATTAAACCCGCACCGTTCTGTATCCTGGATGAAGTAGACGCTCCGCTCGATGATGCCAACGTTGGGAAATTCACAAACATGATCAGAAAATTCAGTGAAGAAAGCCAGTTCATCATTGTTACGCACAACAAAATGACTATGAACGCTGTCGATGTTATTTATGGGGTAACCATGCAGGAACCAGGTGTCAGCAAACTTGTGCCGGTGGATTTCAGAAGCTTAAACTGATTATGAAGACAATATTACTTTTAGTAGCTTCCAACTGCTTTATGACCTTCGCCTGGTATGGTCACCTCAAACATACCGATCAGTTGCTTTGGAAAACTATACTGATCAGCTGGTTTATAGCATTTTTTGAGTACTGCCTGATGGTGCCCGCCAACCGCATCGGATACGAAAACGGCATGAGTGGTTTTCAGTTGAAAGTCACTCAGGAAGTGATCACGCTGACGGTCTTTGCTCTTTTCGCTGTTTTTTATCTGAAAGAACCCTTTCACTGGAAGTACCTGGTGAGCTTTGCTTTATTACTCGGAGCAGTATATTTTATGTTTAAAAAATAAGCCGTCCGATCCTTCCTTCTTCTCCGGCTAAAAATACGGCGTCTCCCTTTTTCGATTTTCGGCAAACATGAAAACCGGTAGCGGAAATATTGTTCCAGTTGATCCCTTCATCTAATGAAATATCAACACCGGTAATGCCGCAACATACCAGCTTTGTTTCGGATATGAATTCCACACAACTCCGGTAACCATACGGCGGGTTGGATGGCCTTATCCAGCTTTTCCCTCCATCCCGGGAAAGTGTACAGTTTCCTGTGCGTGAACTGTCTGCCTTAAAATCTCCGCCTACCACGATAATTTGGTGACTTTTGCTACCCCTGTGCCAGACAGCCAGGGAATTACCACCTTGGGAATCCTTGCCCTGCAAAACAGGCAACACTATGGAAGTGCCTCTCCAAAAAAGCTTTGACCGGGAGCCTCCGCTGACAAAACAGGCCTCGTTCCTGTCGAATACCCTGACATTGGTGCCACTGGCGGCAAAACAGGCTTCCGCACTATCTGCCACAGGAAGCTTGTCAAAGGAGATATCTTTCCAGGTATGCCCACCGTCATACGTCCTGGTGATAAAGAATCTTCCTTTAACCGGATCACCGAGAACAATGCCGCTTTCTTCGTTCCAGAATTCCATTGCATCCAGGAACATTCCCGGGGTGTTGTTTTCATAAACGGTCTTCCAGCTGATTCCAGCATTCGTGGTTCGAAGAATCACGGCAGGCTCCCCGACAGCCATAATAACCGCCGTTGCACCATCAAATGCTTCAATATCCCTGAAATCCCGGTTTTCAAAGCCTTGTACCACTAAAAAATGCCAGCTGTTTCCGTTGTTAGTAGATATCCCGACCGTACCTTTAGATCCGCTGACCCAAATTACTTTATCGTTTACCACGCTCAAACCACGAAAGGATGCATGGTTTTCTGAATTGATCAACGCAACATGCTGAGCCAAAGCACAGTAGGCTGATATAAGGATAAAAGCAACATTAAGCAAAAGCCGTGCTATAAACATAAGTAACAGTATTTTATGCAAACCCTATCAAAAGTACAAATACTAAATAATTTTCCTTTGGCAATAATAACAGATCGCAAACGGTTCTATAAGCATAAATACTCATAATGTGAAACCAGCTCTTGTTCAAATCCTTTCCGTTGTATCCCTGGTTGCATTTTTTACACCGCTGGTCATCGTGCTTTTTAAAAAGCTCGGCAGGGATGCTTTTTTCATGCTTTTTGCACTTTACTGGGCAATGAGCGGTATTATCGCGCTGACCGATTTCCTGCCGGTATCTTCGGCAGTACGGCGAACCATCGGGGCGGTTTATAACATGATGGACATTCCCATCGTTCTTTATGTTCTTTACTTCACCTCCAACTTCTTACCGATAAAAAAATTCACCGCTGCTGTCCTGGTATCTTATGTTATCCTGGAACTGATCAGTGTATTTATCAAAGGAGTGAATTATGAAGCGTTGAAATATACATTGGGCACCGGCCTGGGACTGGTTCTGACAGTTGTTGCATGGGAAATTGTGCGGTATTTGCAAAAAATGGAACACAACAACCGGCAAAATGCGAAAGTGCTGATCTATACAGCACTTCTTTTTGAATATGCATCATTCATAGTGGTATACATATTTGATTACTTTACCGATGATTCTTTCCGAAACACCGTAGAGAAAGACATCTATCTAATATATTATATTTCTACCCTTATAGGCATATCAATAGCATCATGGGGGTACCTGGTTTTTCAAAAGTATACCAGGGAAGAACCACTGAAAAACGAAGTGGGGATTAATATCATTTAAAGGTTACTTAATCATCATCTTCTTCCTCATAATTGTAAGCATCTTTATTGTAAAGCGCCTGCCATTCCTTTACAGCTTCGTCACTTAATAATTCAAGAATATCAAATATGGGATCAGTCTTTTTTCTCCAGAGCAGCAGTTCCTCTCTGCCATACAGGCTAACAAACGCACAATGATCGGTTTCCATTGTTACCTGGATCAGCTGAATGGGCAATTCTTCTTTTTCCTGTATAAGGTAATAACAACCTGTTTCCAACAACGCATAAGAATACATACATACCACTTTTAATTGTTAAAAGGACAATAGAAAACTTAATCCAAAAGGTTAGTAAGAGTAATGTAATGGGAAAGTAAGAGTAGAATTCAACGCTGCCATATACAGGCAGGGACCAAAAGTAGGATAAATCCGGGAAAATCTTTGCCTATATTTGCGCGACCGTCCAATATTTTAAAACATTTTACATACCTATGGCAGAAAAGCAGCGTCTCTTTGAATATACAGAAGACAGCATCAGATCTCTCGACTGGCGGGAACATATCCGCCTCCGGCCGGGCATGTATATCGGTAAGCTGGGCGATGGGTCAAGCCCCGATGATGGCATCTACGTACTGCTTAAAGAGGTGATAGACAACTGTATAGATGAGCATACGATGGGTTATGGCAAGCAGGTGGAAATATCTATCGAAGAAAAGACGGTCACTGTCCGGGACTATGGCCGGGGCATTCCATTGGGCAAAGTGGTGGACGTAGTCAGCAAGATCAATACCGGCGCTAAATATGACAGTAAGGCGTTTCAAAAAGCCGTTGGCCTCAACGGGGTAGGTATCAAGGCCGTCAATGCCCTGAGCGGTTATTTTAAGGTGACCGCCATCCGGGAAGGCAGGGAAAAGACAGCCGAATTTGAAAGAGGCGTGCTTACCAAAGACAACAAGGAAGCAAAAACCACCGAACCCAACGGTACCGTTATAAGCTTCATCCCTGACGAAAAGATCTTCAAACATTTCCACTATGTACACGAATATCTTGACAACCAGCTGTGGAACTATTGCTATTTGAATGCCGGCCTTGTCATGAACCTGAACGGAAAGAAATATGTAAGCAAAAATGGCCTGCTCGACCTGTTGCAGAGGAAGACCAACGCTGACGAGATCCGTTATCCTATCATTTTGTTAAAGGGAGAGGATATAGAGCTGGCCATTACCCATGCCAATCAGTACGGAGAAGAATATTATTCATTCGTCAACGGACAGTATACCACACAGGGAGGAACACACCTCGCGGCGTTCCGGGAGGCTATTGTAAAAACGATCAGGGAATTTTATAAAAAAGACTACGATGCAGCGGACATACGTGGCAGCATCTGCGCAGCGGTATCCGTACGGGTCCAGGAACCAGTCTTCGAATCGCAGACAAAAACAAAACTGGGATCGCAGATAGTATTTGAGAACGGGCCCAGCATGCGCAACTTCATGGGTGATTTCATTTCGAAAGAACTGGACAATTACCTGCACCGCAATCCTTCGGTGGCGGAATCAATGAAGAGAAGGATCGAACAAAGTGAAAAAGAAAGAAAAGAATTATCGGGTATCCGCAAGCTCGCCAACGAACGCGCCAAGAAAGCCAACCTGCATAATAAAAAGCTGCGCGACTGCCGCTTTCATTTAAATGATGAACCCAGCGGTAAGGATAAGGAAAAAATAATGGAGAAGCAGAAAGAGAGCACGATATTCATCACTGAAGGTGACTCCGCAAGTGGCTCCATTACCAAAGCAAGAAATGTTGAAACGCAAGCCGTGTTCAGTTTAAGGGGCAAGCCGCTCAACTGTTATGGCCTCACCAAAAAAGTGGTGTATGAAAATGAAGAGTTCAACCTTTTACAGCATGCGCTCAATATCGAAGAATCGTACGAGGGTCTCCGCTATAATAATATTGTCATTGCTACCGATGCCGATGTGGATGGCATGCACATCCGGTTGTTGCTGATGACATTCTTCCTTCAATTTTTTCCCGATATTGTAAAGAACAACCATGTGCATGTGCTGGAAACACCCTTGTTCCGTGTCCGCAACAAACAGGAAACCATTTATTGCTACAATGAAGGTGAAAAACAGGCAGCAGTTAAAAAACTAGGGCCAAAACCAGAGATTACCCGCTTTAAAGGCCTGGGTGAAATATCACCGGATGAGTTTGCAAGATTTATTGCCGCCGACATCCGGCTGCAACCCGTAATGATCATGCCCGATACGCATATTCAGCATACACTGGAATATTATATGGGTAAAAACACCATGCAGAGGCAGGAATTTATCATTGATAACCTTAAAGTTGAACTCGATCTTGTAGACGACAAGATAAACATACCAGCATAATATGACGCTGCAATACAGGAATGCCACCATAGAGGATCTTGACACAATTGTGGAAATCTATAATTCTATTGTGCCCGGAAGAATGGTTACCGCCGATACTGAGCCTGTGACGGTCCAAAGCCGGATCAAATGGTTCTATGAGCATGACGCTGAATTCCGACCACTATGGATGGTGATAAAAGACAATGAAACAGTAGGCTGGCTGAGTTTTCAGTCATTTTATGGGCGGCCCGCGTATCGGGAAACCGCTGAGATCAGCATCTACCTCGATGAAAAAATAAGGGGTAAAGGTTTAGGCAAAATAATATTGCGGCATGCCATGGATGCATGCGCGAAACTGGGAATTAAAACGTTATTAGGATTTATTTTCCGGCACAACGAACGGAGCATGAAGCTGTTTAGTGACGCCGGTTTTGAATCCTGGGGCGTATTTCCGCGGGTAGCAGTGCTGGATGGGATCGAAAGGGATCTTATCATTGCAGGAAAAAGAATTAATCAATAACACAGATGATCCATATAGTATTTCAGGAAGCCGATGTAGCGGTATTACAGGAAGCCATCAATCTCGATAAAAGCCTTTGGGGCGATATTATTTTAATAAAAGACGATTATGCGGTAGGCCCATTGGCAAATATTTATACGGAAGAAGGCATTGAAGCCAGAAAGCAGTGGTGGCGCAGGGTACTGGCAGGTGGGGATATCGAAACAAAAGTGGATGACGGCAGTATAAATGACCAGAAAACTGTTCTTGAGCTAATTGAAAAACTGCTAAACGATGCAGATGAAAATATCTGGATCTGGGCAGCTCAAAACAAACATGACGTCAGTGGATATTTTTGGCTGATGACCCAGCTGAAGGATTTCCAGGGAAGGATTTATATATTGTACCTGAACAACCTGCCCTTCTTTAATGAAAAAGGAAATATCTTTTATCCCGACAGGCTGGCGGTGATTCCGCCGAAGGAATTCCTCAAGGCAAAAAAACTGGCCAGGTTAATTACACTCAGCGAATTTGAAGTGGACCCTGATGAGTGGAAAAAAATAACCGAACAGGAAAAGTCGGTGCGCGTGCTGGAAGGTGGAAAAAAACTGACTCAGCACAACGAATACTTTTATGATGAGGAATTGCAGAAATATATCACAGGTGAATGGCAGAAGGCCGGTAAGATCATACACCAATTTCTGAATAAATCGAAGGAAACTACCGGAGAGGCATACCTGCTTTGGAGATTAAAACAAATCATCCCGGCGGGAACTTATGAAATACAAGGCGAGCTAAAGGGGATGAAAGATTTTGAAGTGAAGCGAAAAACAACCTAAACCATGGAAACTCCAGAAAAAATACAACCCAATGACATTGGCGTATCAGGGCAATACCGCACCTGGTTTCTTGACTACGCCTCTTATGTAATATTGGAACGCGCCGTACCGGCGATTGAAGACGGTCTGAAACCCGTGCAGCGCCGTATTCTGCATTCCATGAAAGAAATGGACGATGGCAGGTTTAATAAAGTAGCCAACATCATAGGGCAGAGCATGCAGTTTCATCCGCATGGTGATGCAAGCATCGGTGATGCCCTGGTAAACCTCGGTCAGAAAGATATACTGATAGAGACCCAGGGAAACTGGGGCGATGTGCGAACCGGCGATGATGCAGCGGCAGCCAGATACATTGAGGCCCGCCTTTCCAAATTTGCGCTGGAAGTAGCTTTTAATGATAAGACCACTAACTGGCAGTTGAGTTATGACGGCAGAAAAAATGAGCCTGTCACGCTGCCGATGAAATTTCCAATGCTGCTGGCCCAGGGAGCAGAAGGGATCGCAGTGGGTCTGGCGACAAAAATATTGCCACATAATTTCTGTGAACTGATCGAAGCGTCCATTAAATATCTGCGGGGAAAAAAATTCGATCTCCATCCCGATTTTCAGACAGGTGGCATGGCCGATACCACTAATTATAATGAAGGAAAACGCGGCGGTAAGATCAGAGTGCGCTCCAAGATAGAAGAGCTGGATAAAAAAACACTGATCATCAGAGACGTGCCATACGGCGTTACCACCGCACAACTCATGGACTCGATCGTAAGGGCCAATGAACTGGGTAAGATCAAAATTAAAAAAGTTACCGACAACACCGCCGCTGAAGTAGAAATTATTGTGGAGCTTGCTCCGGGTATCTCGCCGGACATTACTATCGATGCCTTATATGCGTTTACAGATTGTGAAGTGGGCATTTCCCCAAACGCCTGCGTGATCGTTGACCACAAACCAAGGTTCATGGGCATCCAGGAACTGCTTAAAACTTCAGTTGACAATACGCGCGAACTTCTCGGAAGAGAGCTGCAAATCAAATTAAAAGAGCTGCAGGATAAATGGCACTATACTTCACTGGAAAAAATCTTCTTCGAAGAAAAAATATACAAGGAGCTGGAAAAAAAACATGATACCTGGGAAAACGTTCTTGAAGCGATCGCAAAGGCCTTTACTCCGTTTCTGAAACAGCTCAGAAAAGAGATAAGCAGGGATGATATATTAAAACTTACTGAAAAGCCTGTCCGAAGAATTTACCGGCTCGATATCAATGAACTTAATGTTCAGATAAAAAATATCGAGGCAGAAATAAAACAAGTCAAATTTAACCTGGCCAACCTGGTTGATTTTGCCGTATCGTATTATGAAAACTTATTGAAAAAATATGGTAAGGGCCGTGAAAGAAAAACGGAACTGAAATTGTTTGAAGCCATCCAGGCAAAGCAGGTGGCCATCGCTAATATAAAATTATATGTCAACCGCGCCGATGGCTTTATTGGTACGGGTTTGAAAAAAGATGAATATATCACTGATTGCTCGGACCTGGATGATATCATCGCTTTTACTAAATCAGGTAAAATGAAAGTAGTAAAGGTTTCTGATAAGGCCTTCATCGGTAAAGACATTATACACCTGGCTATTTTCAAAAAAAATGACGAGCGTACCACTTATAATATGGTATACCTGGATGGAAAATCAGGCATGAGCTTCGTAAAACGCTTTAATGTAACCGGCATCACCAGGGATAAAGAATATGATCTTACCAAGGGAGCTGAAAAAAGCAAAGTACATTATTTAACGGTTAACCCAAATGGAGAGGCCGAGGTGGTAAAAATTATACTCAGCGCGGCCGCAACTGCACGCATAAAGGAATTTGATTTTTATTTTGAAACACTGGAAATAAAAAACCGCAGCAGTTTAGGTAACCAGGTAACCAAATACCCGGTTAGGAATGTAAAGCTGAAAGAAGCGGGCAAATCTACGCTAAGCGGACGCAAGCTTTGGTTCGATGAGAACTTTGGAAGACTGAACGTAGAAGAAAAAGGAGAATTACTGGGAACATTCGAATCCGAAGACCGGCTGCTGGTGGTGTACAATGATGGCAACTACCAGATCACTAATACCGAGCTCACCCAGCGTTTTGATAAGGAAAAAATAGCTGCGATTGAAAAATTCTATCCTGAAAAAATCCTCACTGCTATCTATCTTGACAATGAAAAGATGCAATTTAATGTGAAGCGTTTTAAAATAGAGACCACTACCCTGCACAACAAATTCATGTTGATCAAGGAAGCTGAAGGCAACCGGATGGTAGCCGTGACCAGCGAAAAAGATCCGGTGATACTAATAACTTCCGGCAGGGGAGCGCAAGCCAGGACGCAGAAGATAAAGCTGGGCAGCTTTGTAGAAGTGATGGGCTGGAGAGCTGTCGGATCGAAACTGTTCGATTACAATAAAAGCGTAAACATGGACTGGGACATAAAAAAAACAAAGGGCAACCAGCAAGAGTTGTTTTAAGATATAAAACTAATCTCATATATTTAATTAATAATAACTCATAAAATCCAGGTGAAGATGAAAAAATTTCTTGTTCCTACCGACTTTTCTGAAACGGCAAAAAATGCCGCCCGTTATGCTGTTGAGCTGGCAGCAAACGACCCTGATGCCCTGATCATTCTGTACAATGTATTTGATAAGCTTGCTACAGGATCAGATGGATCGGTGCTGACAGAGACGGACGATGACCGCAAAAAAATACTTAACTCAGCGCTTGCACAACTGGAGATTGAACTCCATGAAATAGCAAATGTAAGGATCCAGTATGTTGCCGAAGAAGGCAGATCGCTGGTAGAAAATGTTGAAAGGTATATCCGCCACAATGGAATTGATATTGTAATTATGGGAATTACCGGATCTACAAAACTTGAACAGATATTTATAGGCAGTAATGCGCTCAATATGGCACGTGAAGGCGTTTGCCCGGTAATCATTGTTCCACCTAATGCAAGATTTAGTAAGATAAAAAATGTGTTGCTTGCCAGTGATTTTAAAAATGTTAAAGGCACCACACCGGTTGCCCAGATACAGATGGTGCTGGATATTTTCAAACCGAACCTGCACATTGTAAATGTGGACAGCGAGCATTATGTAGAGCTGACAGAAGAATTTAAATCAGAAAAAGCGTGGCTGGAAAAACGTTTTGAAGAATACCATCCACAATTTTATTTCATCAGAATGTTTGATTTCCTGGATGCCATCAGCAATTTCACCGCCGATCACCAGATCGATCTGATTGTGACTGTACCCAGAAAACATTCCTTTTTACGGGGATTATATAAAACCAGTCATACCAAGAAATTGGCCTACCACAGTCATGTACCTGTGGTGGCTATCCACGAATAAAGCTTTATGCCAAAATCGTAAGAAGCTTTAAAGGCGCCTAAGTAATCGCTTATGCGCCTTTGAATTGATCACTGAGATACACAGTACTTATACTCCGGGCTCCTGCTGGCTCAGGCAATGAAAGCTGCCCAGACCCCAGATGATCTCTGTAGAATCGATCCCTACAACTTTCCGGGAAGTAAAGCACTCAGCAATGATCCGCAGGGCCTTTTCGTCCTTATCGCAGCGGTAAGTAGGTACGATAACCGATCCATTGGTAATATAAAAATTAGCATACGATGCCGGAAGCCGCTGGCCCTCATGCACCACTGCATCCGGCATGGGCAGTTCAACAACATTTAATTGCTTTCCGTTCATTAAACGCATTTTATTCAATGCTTTTAAATTAGCCTGCAGCAATGAATAATTTTCATCATTTTTTTTATCTTCTGTTACTGTCAGTACTGTATCGCTGCTTACAAACCGCACGGTATCATCAATGTGTCCGTCCGTGTCATCCCCTGCAATTCCATTGGGCACCCAAAGTACCTGCTGCACGCCGTAATAATCCTGCAGGTAACATTCTATTTCCGGTTTCTTCAGGTGTGGGTTCCTATTCTTATTCAACAGGCAGCTTTCAGATGTAAGTACTGTCCCTTCCCCATTAAACTCAACGGATCCGCCTTCCATAACAATTCCCGGATAATACACAGGAATATTATATTCTTTGGCGATCAGTGAAGGCACCACATCATCAAGATCGAAAGGAGGATATTTATTTCCCCAGGCGTTGTAATTCCAGTCAACGATCACTTTCTTCTGCCCGGCAGCCGGATTGATCAGAAATGCAGGACCATGATCCCGGCACCAGGCATCGTTGGTTGGATTAAAATGAAAGGATATTTTATTGAGGTCGGCGCCAGCGTCGTTGATAATTGTCAGCGCAAAATCCTTCATGGCATGATCACTAATGTTTATGCATACCTGCTCATGCCTGGCGATCTCTTTAATAAATTGTGCATAGTATACAAATATCAAGTCAATCTTTCCGGGCCAGGAGGCTTCCTTATGTGGCCAGCTGAGCCAAGTGGCATCATGCTTTGCAAATTCGGCAGGAAAATAGTATCCCAGTTGTGATGGAGTGTTCATCTATGCCTAGTCTATATATCTTTTAGTAATGGGCTGGTAAGAATCAATTCTTCTGTCGCGCATAAATGGCCAGTGGGTTCTATACCGTTCGGTTTTATCCAGGTCCAGTTCATGCACCGCTACTTCTTCCTTGTCGTGAGAAGCCTGCAGCATCACACTGCCGAAAGGATTGGCGACAAATGATCCGCCCCAGAACTTCATCTTTCCTTCCTGTTCAAAACCAACACGGTTAACGCTCACCACATGTACTCCGTTAGCTATCGCATGGCTCCGCTGAATAGTCTGCCACGCATTGTATTGTTCTGTATTTGTAGCTTCATCCTGATCGGTGGCCCAACCGATGGCTGTTGGATAAAACAATACTTCAGCGCCCATAAGCGCAGTGATCCTGGCAGCTTCAGGATACCATTGATCCCAGCAGATCAGCACGCCTATTGTCGCAAATTTTGTCTTAAATACTTTGTATCCCAGGTCTCCGGGAGTGAAATAAAATTTTTCAAAGAAGGCCGGATCATCCGGAATATGCATCTTTCTGTATTTACCCAGGTATTCGCCATCTGCGTTGATCACAGCAGTGGTATTGTGATAAAGGCCCTGTGCTCTTTTTTCAAATAATGAGGCGACAATTACCACCCCAAGTTCTTTCGCAACGACTTGCAGTGTGTCCGTAGTCGGACCGGGAACAGGCTCAGCAAGCTTGAAATTATCATATTCTTCGACATCGCAGAAATAAAGAGAAGTAAACAATTCCTGAAGGCAAATGATTTGCGCACCTTTTGCGGCAGCCTCCCTGATCTTTAAAACTGCGCGTTGAATATTGTCATCTTTTTTTGATGAACAGGACATCTGAACAAGACCAACCTGAACCTTCGGCATACCTTAATTAATTAAAACATGGTATTTATTAACCCCTGCCCATCTGCCTGAGAAAAGCAACATGAGAAGCAACGGCATAACGCACTTTGGGATATTCAATGTAAACAAGTCCATGCTCTTCGCATGCCTTACGTATTATTTTACTTAAAGCAGGATAATGAACATGTGAAATTTTCGGAAACAGATGATGCTCGATCTGAAAATTAAGTCCACCAACCAGCCAGGAAACCAGTTTATTATTCGTGGCAAAATTTGCGGTGGTCTTAATCTGATGAACAGCCCACTCATCTTCCAGTTTACCAGTTATAACATCAGGCTGGGGGAACGCAGTATGTTCAACGGTATGCGCCAGCTGAAAAACCAGGCTAAGTACGAGTCCTGCAACACAGGTAAAGATCACGAATCCAATTATCCAGGAAGTAAATCCAATCATGTACACCGGTAATCCGACGAAAAGAAAGAAGTGAAATACTTTAAATCCCCAGAAAACAAGATGGTCAGATAATTCCATTTTTTTCAGGGGCATGGTTCCTACCTGCCTTTTAAAATATTTCTGATAATCCAGCACGAATATCCAGAATATGTAAAGCAGGGAATATAAAAACCAGAAATACATGTGCTGGTATTTATGCAGGGCGTATTTTTTCTGCGTGGAGCTCATGCGCATCCATGGCTGGATATCGATATCATCATCCAGGCCATCGATATTAGTGTACGCATGATGAATCACATTATGCTTCATGTTCCACATAAAACTATTTCCACCAAGAATATTCAGCGAAAACGCCGCGAACATATTCACCCATTTATATTTGCTGAAACTGCCATGCGCCCCGTCATGCATCACATTGAACCCGATAGCCGCGACAATGCAGCCAAGCAGTACGCATTCCAGTATCGCCCATAGCGTGGCCGGTGTGAAAAATACAAGGTGTATATATAAAAACACAAAACTCAACATCAGTACAACTGCTTTTATAAAAAGACTGTAATTGCCTGTAGTGGAAGATCCGACTTCTTCGAAGTAATCGCTGATCCTTTTCTTCAATTCCGAATGAAAGGAATGAGGAACATTGGAAAATTTAGGTATTGCCATATCGGTAAAATCTACGTGATCAAATAAAGTGCAAAGGTACTTTATTAACGCGGAAAAGATTGTCCTGGTATTGTTATTTTATAGATAATAGGTATACTTTTGAAGGTGACGCAACAGCTTAGGTTTCAATGGCCAGCAACGCATCCAGGCTTTTTATACCGATTTTTTTTTCGCAGGTGAACCCTTCGGCATATTTTACCCCGATCCGTTTGCCCATCATCCTGGCCCGGGCAATGATGCTGTCCAGAAAATCCGGAGAAGAAATATAGGTCTCAACCCCTCCGGTTTCGCTGCCTGAAACATGAAACTGGGTAGTATACGCTTTCACGGATTCCATTTTCTGTTCAAAAACATCACTGATATCAATAAGAAGGTCGGGTTCATGGTACCAGTCCTGTATGTAGTGCAAGATATATTTAGGCCGCCATTTATCCTGTAACCCGCCATTGTCATCAAAAGTTTTCACCTGCATGAGCCCTGACAAAAAACAGGCATCAGCGATCAGGTGACCCGCACGGCCATGATCCGGGTGCCTGTCGTTCAGCGCATTGGCGAAAACGATCTCGGGCCTGTATTTCCTGATAGCGGCAACGAGCAGGAGCTGATGGGCTTCATCATTTTTAAAAAATCCGTCACGCATTTTTAGATTTTCCCTGGATTTAACCCCTAATATATCCGAGGCGCGGGCAGCCTCTGTGTAACGCGTTTCAATGGTTCCCCGGGATCCCAGCTCTCCCTGGGTAAGGTCAAGTATTCCCGTCTTTTTACCATGGCCGGTTTCTATGAGCAGCGCCCCAGAACAGCCCAGTTCCACATCGTCGGGATGGACGCCTATCGCAAGTACATCAAGTTTCATAAACTCATTTAGTTGCAAATGTAAAGGGCATCCGCCTAAATTGGTGAATTGCCCCTAACGAACTAATTTCACATGCAGATTTGATCACTTAAATTAAATTAATAGAGAATGGCATACGACATTATAGTACTAGGAAGCGGACCAGGCGGGTACGTTGCCGCGATCAGGGCCGCTCAACTTGGTTTTAAGGTAGCGATAATAGAAAAAGAGAGCCTGGGCGGCGTTTGCCTCAACTGGGGATGTATTCCTACAAAGGCATTGCTGAAAAGCGCCCAGGTCAATGAAGATATAAAGCATGCAAAGGAATTCGGGATTGACGCGACAGGCAAGGTGGATTTTGGCGCAGTGATCAAGAGGAGCCGTGGAGTGGCCGACAAAATGAGCAGGGGCGTTCAGTTCCTGATGAAGAAAAATAAGATTGACGTGATCATGGGTTTTGGAAAGCTGAAGGGAAAGGGGCAGCTGGAAGTTACCGCTGCTGACGGAACAAAAAAAACAGCAGAGGGAAAGCATATTATCATAGCAACCGGGGCGCGAAGCAGGGAGTTGCCCTCACTGAAAGCCGATGGTAAAAAGATCATCGGTTACAGGGAAGCGATGGTGCTGCCCGAACTGCCCCAAAAAATGATCGTAGTGGGAAGTGGTGCGATAGGCGTTGAATTTGCCTATTTCTACAACAGCATGGGCACTAAAGTGACCATCGTCGAATTTCTTCCGAGAATCGTTCCGGTGGAAGATGAAGAAATATCTAAAGAACTGGAAAAGAATTACCGGAAGAACGGCATTGAGATCATGGTAAACAGTGAGGTTACCAAAGTCGACACATCCGGTAGCGGAGTGAAGGCCACTGTGAAAACACAAAATGGCGAAGTAGTGCTCGAAGCGGATATCCTGTTGAGCGCAGTGGGCATTTCTGCAAATATTGAAGGAATAGGGCTGGAAGAAATTGGCGTAAAGACGGATAAAGGGAAAGTAACTGTTGATCAATTTTACAAAACAAATGTGGAAGGAGTTTATTCAATAGGCGACTGTGCCCCTGGCCAGGCACTTGCGCATGTGGCTTCCAAAGAAGCGATTATCTGCGTGGAAGCCATTGCGTATGCGGAGAAAAAATATGATCACAAACCTGAGCCGCTGAATTATGGCAACGTTCCGGGATGCACTTACTGTACCCCTGAAATAGCTTCTGTGGGTTTAACGGAAAAGCAGGCCAGGGATGCCGGGTATGATATTAAAGTGGGCAAGTTCCCTTTGAGCGCATCCGGAAAAGCCAGCGCCGCAGGACACCTGGAAGGATTTGTAAAAGTAATTTTCGATGCCAAATACGGAGAATGGCTTGGCACGCACATGATAGGGTATAATGTTACCGAAATCATTTCAGAGACCGTTACCGCCCGGACGCTGGAAACTACCTATATGGAAGTACTTAACAGTATTCACCCGCACCCGACTATCAGCGAAAGCATAAAAGATGCCATCGAAGTAGCGTACGGCGAAGCGATACATTTGTAATAGATATTTCACGCAAAGGCGCCAAGAAACATTTCACGCAAAGACGCCAAGAAAGCGCAGAGGCGCATAAGTTATGCCTTATGCGCCTTTTGTATTTAACTTAGCGTCTTCGCGTGAAACAAG
>Ga0209512_1000340_pt1 | contig 83829 bp, 76 predicted proteins | sample frozenSSSSmetaG_FD_184142 | JGI IMG/M metagenome (GOLD analysis project Ga0209512, IMG submission 184142) | Glacier valley bacterial and archeal communities from Borup Fiord, Nunavut, Canada, to study Microbial Dark Matter (Phase II) -... | ecosystem: Environmental > Aquatic > Freshwater > Ice >...
TCGTTGCTGCCGTCGTCGCGAGCACCATTGGCGTGTGTGCCACCGCCGCGGCCGCATTGGATCCGCGCGCTCGATGGGTGCGCGCCGCCACCGTCGGCCCGCTCGCGGTGTCTTCCGTCGTGGTGGGAGTCGCGCTCCTTATTGGGCTTGCTGTGCCCCTTCGCTCGTGGGGACAGTCGACCACAGTGGTCCTCCTCATCGCCGCGCAGGCGCTCGTAGCTACCCCCCTGGTCGTACGAGTGCTCGCGCCCGCGCTCGACGCCATCGACCCACGTCAGTACGCGGCGGCTGCGACGCTGGGGGCCTCACCATTCAAGGTCGTGGTCCACGTGATTGCTCCACGCATGCGTGCGGCGATCACCTCCGCCATCGGCCTCGCATTCGCGGTGGCCGTCGGCGAGTTTGGCGCGTCCGTCTTTCTGGCGCGACCTGGGAGCCCGACCCTCCCCACGGCAATCGTCCGCCTGTTGTCCAAGCCCGGAGCCGACAACATTGCCGCAGCTTCCGCAGGCGCGGTGGTTCTCGCTCTCCTCGCCGGCACGGCGATGATAGTGGCGGACATGACACGCAAGGAGGTGCGACGATGACCACAGGCCTTGCGGTACGCGGACTGAACGTGACGTATCCGGGTTCGACGCCGCGGTTCGCCGTCCGCGACGCGACCTTTTCCGTGCCGACAAACTCCTCGCTCGCGCTCGTCGGCCCCTCGGGGTCAGGCAAGTCCTCACTCTTGCTCGCCATCGCCGGCGTCGTCCCCTCCACGGGGGCGCTCACGTGGGACGGCGAAGATCTGAGGGCGGTCCCCACCTATAGGCGCGGCGTCGGAGTGGTCTTCCAAGACGGGCAGCTCTTTCCGCACTTGAGCGTCGGAGACAACGTCGGCTTCGGGCTCGAAATGCTGGGGCTACGGCCTCGCGATCGCGCCTCACGCGTGCAGGAACTCCTTGAACTCGTCGGGCTGAGCGGCACGGAGAAGCGGCCCGTCACCGAGCTCTCCGGCGGCGAGCGCCAGCGCATCGCTCTCGCGCGAACGCTCGCGCCCAGGCCTCGTTTGGTTTTGCTCGATGAGCCGCTCAGCTCACTCGATGCCGACCTTCGGGTGCGACTCGCGGTCGAGGTTCGTGAGGTTCTCGTGGCGGCAGGGGCGACCTGGATCGTCGTCACTCACGATCGAGCCGAAGCCGACGTAATGGCCTCGCAGTTGCTCACGGTGGTCGACGGCCGCGTGGCTAAGCGACACCCTCGCCCCTCAAGCGCCCCACTGAAAGCCCCGTAGGATTGCGTCCCATGCGACTCGATATTTGCATGCCCTACTGGGGCCGCGCGGATCACCTCATGATCGCTGTCGAGAGTGTTCTCGCACAACGTGACCCCCGGTGGACGCTTACGGTCATTGACGACGCCTACCCCGATCTGACAGGGGGGCAATGGGTGGCAGATCTCCCCGACGAACGCGTGACCTACCGCCGCAACGCGGAGAATCTGGGAGTGACTGGCACGTTCAACCTCGCGATCGAGGCCGGGGATGCCAACGACGTGGTCATCATGGGATGCGATGACGTCCTCGGACCAGAGTTCGTGGGCACGATGCTTGCGCTTCGGGAGCAGTTCCCTACGGCTGCCATGCTCCAGCCTGCGGTCAGCGTCGTTGACGTTGACGGAGCCGAGCACTTCCCGATGGCCGATCGCATCAAGGCACGATTGCGCCCCCGCGGCGACGGGCCCTCCCTGATGGAACCCGAGACGCTTGCCACAAGCCTCATGAAAGGCAACTGGCTCTACTTTCCCGCAATCGTGTGGAAGCGGTCCTCACTGGCGCAGGTCGGCTTCGACTCGAACTACGGAATCGTGCAAGACCTCCACGCCATCATGTCGCTCGCGTTTGCTGGTCAGTCGCTCGCCGTGACACCCGAGAAGGTTTTCGCCTACCGGAGGCATAACGAGAGCGTCTCGTCCGCCGCAGGCGTTGACGGCGAGCGGTTTGCAGAAGAGTTGCAGCTGTTTGCATGGGTTGCGGAACAAGCACGCCAGCGGGGATGGCGCGCGACCGATCGTGCGGCACGGCGTCATATCACCACCCGTCTTCACGCACTCGCGACCGTGCCGACTGCGATCAGGGCCCGCAACGGGCGAGGCCTCGTGACGTTGCTAGGCCAGGCGTTGAGACGATGACGCGTAGCCTGACAATCCACGGACTTAGCCGCGTGCTCGTCGTCCGCATCGTCGGCGCGGGCGCACTTGCGGTATCCGCCGTGGCATACAGCGCGGGTACGTTGACGTATGGCCTGTTTATCGTCGAGGCGGCCCTGGTCGGGCTGGGAGCCTTGCGTTGGGGCAGGGCACTCGCACTTGTGACGTCTGTGCTCGCCACGATGGCGGGCCTGCTGAGCTCGGGTTTCCTTGCGCGCACGCTCTCCCTGCCGTGGTGGGCGGTGATACTCGCGACATCACTCGCGCTGGGCGGTGTGGGACTCGCGCTCCTTCGCGACGAGGACCTCAGGATCATCAGGGGGGACGGTACCGAGCGGGGCCGCATTGCCTGGTGGGCGATACTCGCGGGTCCACTCTCATGGACGCTCGTGGCGCTCGCATCGCTCATATCCCCCCGCGGGGCCCCGCGCGCATGGGCGATGAAAGGCGACTCCGCCAACAACCTCCTCATCGCTAGGGAAATGCTGCTCGACCATGGGCTCATTCCCGCCAATCCGCTCAATCCCGTACCCCTGAATCAAGTCCTCGTCGCCGCGCAGATGGCGCCACACCGCGTGACGTCCTCGATTGCGGCGAACACGGCGCGCGATCTCACTGCCCTATCAACGACCTGGCACATACTGATCGTTCTGACGGGGCTCATGGCGGCCGTACTCACCTGGAGAATCGCTCGCGCCGCATCGCGCCAATCCCGGACCGTCGTGACCCTTGCCGTCGCGGGGTCATCCATGGCGATCCATACGTGGGTATTCACGGCGATGCCTGTCTCGTTCGGCTTCCTCAACGTGCACGTCTTTGCCCCCACCGCCATCGCGGGAATGGTGGCATTCTCGGCACGCCGGGCCCATCCGGTCGCGGCGGCCGTCTCCCTGTTGGTGTTAGCGGGGCTCATCGCCGCATCATGGAGTCCGTTCGTTCTGGTGCCGCTGCTGCTGCTGGCGATCCACGCGATCCAACAGCGCTCCGCACTCCGCAGTTGGCGACCACACCACGTCGTCGGCGTGATCGCCGCGGGCCTGTGGGCAAGTGGAGTTGTCGCGCTCACCGCTCTTCCCGGTCTCGTTAAGAACGCGGGGGTGCTCGGCTCGGATGGGGGAATCACCCCCATCATGTGGTGGTACGCGCCAGCGCTCTTGTCCGCGTGCCTCGTGCTCGCGCTCTCGGTACGGCTCATCGAACGCAGGGATGCCCCCGAGGCACGCGACGCATCCGTGTTGGCAGTGGCCACGACCCTCTCCCTCGGAGCTGGTCTCGCGTTCCTCCTCTTCGCGCCCTCGGCGCAGCACTCCACCTTGTGGTCGTATTACCCCACCAAGTTTGCGTGGACCACCGCCGTGGTGGCCATTCCCGTCATCCTCGGGCTCGCGGCCGCGGTCGCGTCGTCGTGGCGTCCCTCCCGTGTTCCGCGCGCGACCACGACGCTCGTGTTCGCCGTCGCGTGTGCGTTCGCCCTCGCGGCCGCCATGCCGCGTATCGCCTCGGGCGACGGCATCGACGTTCGCGGAAACGTGGAAGCCGCAGCGCTCGTCGCCGGCTCCGGCCCCGGCGTCGGCGATGCCGTGGCCGACTATGCAGTCGCGCTTGCGGATGACGACTCGCTTCGAGTCATGGCTCGTACCTCGACGGGCGTGGATGCGGCGGCGTCGTTCTGGTCAATTCAGTTGCAGATTCCGCGGATCTCATCACACCTAGGCTCGTCGGCCCCCGGTGAAGATATGCGCTGGTACGCGTACTACTACGCCGATCTCACGACGCCCCAGTGGTGTGATCTCGCTCGCAAGGCGAACACACAAACGGTGGTGTTTACCGAGTCCGACGAATTCACCACAGGTATCGCACTTCTCGATTGCGACACACCACTCACTGCCAAGCCGCTTGGTGAGCTCACGGCTCCGTAACAATGGTGTGCGTCAGGAGACGCCGAACTCCGTAGCCCATTCCGCACGCCGGCGCGAGTATCAGCGCAATCGTGAGTCTTGGGTCGAAGCCCACCGGCAGCAACATCGCGCCGATTGTCACCGCCGCGGTGATGCCCCATACCGCCGCATAGCCGCGATGGTCCATCAACGCAAGCAATGCGATGGCGACCAAGAACACCCCGACGAGCAGCGCCGCAGACCCAATCAGCGCGGCGGACAGCAACGAGGAGATCTCCTTTTCATCGCCGTAGACGGCGCTCACCAACCCGGGCACCACCAGGGCAGCGAGCACTCCCAAGGCTCCTCCCAGGACAACCAACGCTACGAGCACGCGCGGGATGCGCTTCACTGCCTGGGGAGAGGTCCTGAGGGTGACGACCGCGAAGCCCTGCAATGCGAGAGCCACAACGACCATCGGCGCGCGCAGTAACTGCGTGACCGTCTGTGCCCCCTCAACAACGGAGACAGGGACAGAAGAGGATCGCATGGTCATCAGAGCGGGCAGTGCGGAAATCACCGCGCTCAAGGCCGCGCTCGCCGCGATCGTCGCTAAGGCTCGCTGCGCCAATTCGCGTGGCGTCCCGTCCACCCAGATGTCCGCGAGCCCAAGGGGCCGGCGAAATGCAAGCACGACCAGACTGACCACCACCGCAGGCACTGCAATCGAGGCGGACATGACCCAAAAGCCCGCGCCGGCTATCACTGCCGCTCCCACAAAGAGCAGCCGCAGCACCCCCTCGGCGCTGAGCATCACCGCAAGCGTTCCCCACCGTTCGGCCCCAGCCGCCATGCCCGCGACGGTACCCAGCATGACCGCCCCCACGCCGGCGATGGCCACCGCGGGGGCTCCACGTAGACCAGGCTCGGCGTGCACGAATGACAGGCCAAGGGTCCACGCCACGGCAAGACCCAACGCGCCGATGCCCACCAGGGTTGCCGTCAGAGCAACAGGGCGAAGGGAACGTGGCTCCGAAGTCCGGTGTGAGGCCCGCGTGATCTCTACCTGCCAGCCCCCAAATGTGCCCGCCACAAAGAACACGGACGCCCACAATGCGGCAAACGACACGAAGGAGCCCTGACCGAGGCGAAGCGACGCGAGCAGCGTCGCGACGTAACCCGCACCGCCCGCGACGGCGGTCGCGATGAGGACGGGGCTCGCACGGCGTGCTACCCCATGCCTGCGGTGCTCACCCGCCGACGGCGGCGGGGCGCCGGATTCACCTGTCACTCGTGTCGCGGTCCTCTAGCTCACGGACGCGCATCTCCAGCATCGCGATCTTTTCGACCAATTCGCGGCTGCGTTCCTCGTCATGGGTGATCTCGCCGGCAAGCTGGAGCGCCACCAAGAAGATCGTGACGAGAGCCACGAAGAAGGCCAGGTTGGCGGGAATCTCAACACCAACCAACCGCGCAAACCAGTCGAGCATCGAGGGAAAGACCGCGTTCGCCAGGGCGATGAGGCCGAAACCAAGCCACCACGCGGCGTGCCGCTCACGGAGGCGATTCCTCCGCAGCAGTTCGACGACGGTGCCAAGCACGCCGAGCGCCGCGACGATCCCGAGAACATAGATAAGCACGATCTGACCTCTCCCTTAAGATGCCCGCGTGGGACGCAAGAGGGCCACAAAGAGTGCCAACATCGACCGGCTCAGGTACACGGCCGCCTTGAGCGGGCTGTGGGACGGTTCGCCGCCGGCGCGCTCGCGCATTGCGACGGGAACTTGGCCGACACGCAAGCCGAATTTGCGCGCGATGACGAGGGTCTCGATGGTGTCACCGAGGTACTCGGCCGGGTAATTATCGGCGTACACGGGGATCGCCCGCGGCCCCGAGGCGCGGAACCCGGACGTGACGTCGGTAAGGGGTGTGCGAACAACCGACGAAAGGGCGTGGCGTAGAACCCACATCGCCCAAAGCCGCGGCCCATGAACCGCGTAGTCACCCACTCCCGCGAAACGCGCACCAATGGCAAGGTCGACGTCATCGAGGGCGCTGAGCAACGTGTCGATGTCCGCGGGGTTGTGTTGCCCATCCGCGTCAACCTGAACGACAGCGGTGTGGGAGTGCTCGACCGCGTAACGGAACCCGGCACGCATCGCCCCGCCTACGCCAAGGTTGACGGGCAATTCGAGTACACGGGCCCCGGCGCTGCGCGCTTCAGATGCGGTGTCGTCGCGGGAGCCGTCGTTGACCACCAGGATTGTCGCCCGAGGTTGCGCAACACGTACCTCGAGGACTACTCGGGCCACGGTGGCGCTTTCATTCCACGCCGGCATGACAACGAGCACATTGTCGCGCGGCTCCACCATGCCCTCACCTTACTTGACGGCGCGCCGCACTCCCCCATCCAGCGCAGGCACAACTGGTGCTCTGAGAAATGCCGTCCGTCTTAGCAATCACACGCGATCCGGACACCCCCACGAGGAAGAGGAGCGGTGAGCGGGTCCGGCGCTCGCGTGGCGTCGACGGTCGTTGCCGCGCCAGAAGATTCGGCGCGCGTCGCGTCAACGGGAAATCCCTCGCGCGCCCAGTACTCAAACCCGCCGATCATCTCCTTCACGGCGTAGCCCAGTTGGGAAATGATCAGGCCCGCGCGCACGGCGCCGTTGCACCCGGGTCCCCAGCAATAGACGACGAACTCCGTGCCTGCGGGATACGACGGGATGACCGACGGCATGTCTGGCTTGGGCATATGCATCGCGCCGCGCGCGTGACCCTGCTCCCAAGCCTCGACGCTGCGCGTGTCGATCAACACGAACCCAGGATCGTCAGACTCGAGAGCCGCGTGGACGTCGCTGGGGTCGGTCTCGAAGGCCAGCCGTGCCGCGAAGTAAGCCGACGCCTGGGCGGGGGTGGGTTGTGGGGATTCCGTCGTCATGGCCTCAAGGCTAGGCAGCCCCCTTGTGCCAGTCCAGCGCGAGGTGGCTCCTCGGTGGCGTCCCCGGCTTCGACGCCCCGCGGCCAGCCACTTGACGCGCGTCGAGTCTTGGCGCAGGAGGGACCTTCACGCGCCTGCGCCTGCGCCTGCGCCTGCGCCTGCGCCTGCGCCTGCGCCTGTAGCATTATGTCGCGCGGCTCGACTACCGCGCAGTCTCAGAGGGGGGCCCATGTCAAACGCACCAGCAGGTTGGTACGACGACCCAAGCGCCCCGGGCACGCCCCGCTTCTGGGACGGCTCCTCCTGGGCGGCCCCCGCCACTCGACCCGCGGCCAGTCCCACGGCGTTCTCTCCCCAAGGCGCGGGGTTCACTCCCGCAACCGCAGCACCCCCAACCGAGTTCCGGCCCGCAACCACCGCGCAGCAGCAACAGCCCACCCGCGAAGAAAGCGTTGGATACAGCACGCAGTACGCCGGTTACCAGGAGCCAGTCGCCGAGGCTCCCGTCCTGCCCACCGAGGAAGGCGCCCGATGGGACGTCGTCGGCGTGCCCCGCAAGGCGGAGACCCCCTTCGCCGGTCCGGGGTCGCCTGCCCCCTGGCCTCCCGCGGAAGTGCCCGCCTCGCGTTTCGTACCGCAGTCCTATGCCCCGCCCGTCGCCACGCGCAAGGGGAGGTCTGGAGCCGTGAAGCTCGCCAGCGTCGCCTCGGTCGTCGTGATCGGGTTTGTGGTGCGGTGGGCATTCGGGTTCTTCTTTGGCGGTGACTTTTCGGACGACGGCACCATCGACGTCACGGCGCCCGCGGACTGGACTACGTATAGCGCAAGCGCCCCCGACATCAGCTACGCGATGAACGCCGGGTGGGGCGACATCTCCGGTCCGGGCGGAATCAGCCTGTCCCAACCCGACATGACACTGATCGAGGCGCGCGCCCTGTCGACTCAGGTGGGCGGCACCCAGGCGGTTCTCGTTTTGCAGGCGACATCCGAGCCGCTCCCTGGCGGGGAGGCGGATCGCGATGTGTTTAACGAAGGGTTCGCTGCCGCTCTCGACACGCTAGAGGCGTCCGGAGCAACCGTGCTCAGCAAAGAAGACGTGAAGGTTTACAAATCCCGGGCCGGCGATCGCTGGGGCTACTCAGAGTTTCGAGTCTCCTTGCAAGGCACCGCGCTCACGATCTACGACGCTGTGACAATCATCGACGGCTACGTCCTCGAGGTGGAGCTCCTCGTTCCCGACGGCGTGAACCTCACCCGCAACGACCTGCTGGCGGTCGCGAACTCCGTCAGGGAGCGCTAGATCAGTACTTGAGCAGGGTTCGCTCAACTTTGCCCCTTTCGACTTGACACGCATCGGCCGCAGACGTAACTTGAGTGAAGGCCGCTCAACTGTAGAGCGGGTAGTCGAAGCGGCGGGAGACCCCCGCACAAGAAGGAGCCACCATGTCCCGTGCAGTAGGCATTGACCTGGGAACCACGAACTCGTGCGTTTCCGTGCTTGAGGGCGGAGAGCCCACCGTCATCGCAAACGCCGAGGGCGCTCGCACCACCCCATCGGTGGTCGCGTTCTCGAAGACTGGCGAGGTACTCGTCGGCGAAATCGCCAAGCGCCAGGCCGTCACCAACGTTGATCGCACCATTTCCTCGGTCAAGCGCCACATGGGCACCGACTGGAACGTCAAGATCGACGAGAAGAAGTACAACGCGCAAGAGATTTCCGCGCGTATCCTCGGCAAGCTCAAGCGCGACGCCGAGGAGTACCTGGGCGAGAAGGTGACCGACGCGGTCATCACCGTCCCCGCGTACTTCAACGACGCCGAGCGCCAGGCCACGAAGGACGCGGGCGAGATCGCGGGCCTCAACGTGCTCCGTATTGTCAACGAGCCCACCGCCGCAGCGCTTGCTTACGGCCTCGACAAGGGCAAGGAAGACGAGCTCATCCTGGTCTTCGACCTCGGTGGTGGAACGTTCGACGTGTCGCTGCTTGAGGTGGGCAAGGACGAGGACGAGTTCTCGACCATTCAGGTGCGTGCCACCGCGGGCGACAACCGCCTCGGCGGCGACGACTGGGACCAGCGCGTTGTCGACTTCCTGGTCAAGGAAGTCAAGAACAACGAGGGCATCGACCTGACCAAGGACAAGTCGGCCATCCAGCGTCTGCGCGAGGCGGCCGAGCAGGCCAAGAAGGAGCTCAGCTCTGCTCAGCAGACCACGATCTCGCTTCAGTACCTGAGTATCGGCGAGAACGGACCCGTCCACGTTGACATCAAGCTCACGCGTGCACAGTTCCAGGAGATGACCAAGGATCTACTCGAGCGCACCAAGGCGCCGTTCAACCAGGTCATCAAGGACGCCGGCATCAAGCTCGCCGACATCGACCACGTGGTCATGGTGGGTGGCTCCACGCGTATGCCCGCAGTGACCGAGGTCGTCAAGGAACTCACCGGTGGTCAGGAGCCCAACAAGGGCGTCAACCCCGATGAGGTCGTCGCCGTAGGCGCCGCCCTCCAGGCGGGCGTCATCCGTGGCGAGCGCAAGGACGTGCTGCTCATCGACGTCACACCCCTGAGCCTCGGCATCGAGACCAAGGGCGGCGTCATGACGCAGCTCATCGAGCGCAACACGGCCATCCCTACCAAGTCGTCCGAGGTGTTCTCGACCGCAGATGACAATCAGCCCTCCGTGATGATCCAGGTGTATCAGGGTGAGCGCCAGTTCGCTCGAGACAACAAGCTCCTTGGCACCTTCGAACTGGGCGGCATTGCACCCGCCCCGCGCGGCGTGCCACAGATCGAGGTCACGTTCGACATCGACGCCAACGGCATCGTCCACGTGCACGCCAAGGACCGCGGCACCGGCAAGGAGTCGTCGATCACTGTCACCGGAGGCTCGGCCCTGTCCAAGGAGGACATCGAGCGCATGGTGAAGGACGCCGAGGTGCACGCCGCCGAGGACACCAAGCGCCGCGAAGACGCAGAGACCCGCAACAGCGCGGAGACCTTCGCCTACTCGACCGAGAAGATCCTGGCCGACAACGAAGACAAGGTGCCCTCCGAGGTGGCCGACGAGGTCAAGGAGGCGATCGCCGACGTGCGCAAGGCACTTGAGGGCGATGACGCCGACGCGGTCAAGACCGCTCACGACGACCTGGTCACCAAGGCGCAGCGCATCGGCGAGGCTATCTACAAGGCCGATCAGTCCGCCGAGTCCGACGCTCCCGCCGACGGAGGCTCTGCGCAGGCAGACGCCGACGATGACGTAGTGGACGCCGAGATCGTTGACGAGGACGACAGCAAGTAGCGTGACAGGCGACGAGCGGGGAAACCCGCTCGTCGCCTCCGCGCGCGAAAGGAAGCCATGAGCGACACCACTGGATTAACCCCGCCCGAGGGCGACGGAGCCGAACACCACGGCGCCGAGCACGCCCTGAACGAGGCCGAACGCATCCTGAACGACGCGGGCGCGGCAGCCAACGAGTTCGCCGCCGACGAGGCAAACGCGGACAACGCGCTCGCCGCCGTCGAGGCGAAGGCCGCCGAGCACCTGGCTGACCTACAGCGCCTTCAGGCCGAGTACATCAACTACCGCAAGCGCGTGGACCGCGACCGCGTGGCGATGGGGGAATCGGCGACCTCCAAGGTCATCGAGTCCCTGTTGCCCGTGCTGGACGACGTGGCCGCTGCTCGCGCTCACGGCGACCTCGCGGAGGGACCCTTCGCCTCGATCGCCGAGAAGCTTGAGGACACGCTTGGCAAGCTCGGCTGGTCGAGCTTTGGCGCCGCGGGGGACGCCTTCGATCCGACGCTCCACGAGGCACTCATGTCTCAGCCGAGCGCCGACGTGACCGAGCCGACCGTCATGCACGTGGCCCAGCCAGGCCACCGCGTGGGCGACAGGGTGGTGCGCGCTGCGCGCGTCATCGTGGCTCAGCCGGAAGACAACTAGCGGGCCCCGCCCGCGGGACGTGATCGTGAGGAGGCAACTGTGACAAGCCAGGATTGGTTCAACAAAGACTTTTACAAGATCCTTGGCATCCCCAAGGGCGCCTCCGAAGCCGAGGTCAAGAAGGCCTACCGCAAGGCGGCCAAGGACAACCACCCCGACCGCCACCCCGGTGACGCTGCCGCGGAGAAGCGTTTCAAGGAAATGGGCGAGGCGTACGCGGTCCTCAGCGACGCCGAGCAACGCAAGCAGTACGACGGCGTGCGCGCCATGGGCGGCGGCGGACCGCGCTTCCAGGCAGGCGGCGCCAATGGCACAGGCTTCGAGGATGCCTTCGGCGGCGTCTTCAACGGCGGCAGTACTCAGGCACGCGGACAGGGATTCGAGGACATCTTGGGCGGTCTGTTCGGCGGCGGCTTCAACCGCGGCCCTCAGAAGGGCAACGACGTCGCAGCAGCCACCGAGGTCACCTTCCGCCAGGCGGCGGAGGGCGCCACCGTCACGCTGGGGATGGAGGGAGGGCGCGTCTCGACCAGGCTCCCCGCCGGAGTCACGGACGGCCAGAAGATTCGTCTGCGCGGCAAGGGCCGCCCCGGATCCAACGGAGGCCCCGCGGGAGACCTGATTCTTACGGTGCACGTGGGCAAGCACAAGGTGTTCACCATCGACGGCAAGAACCTGCGCATGAGCCTGCCGGTCTCGTTCGATGAGGCGGTGCTCGGCGCCGCGGTCGACGTGCCGACACTCACCGGCGAACGCGTCAAGGTCAAGGTCTCGCCAGGGACGTCCTCGGGTACCACCCTGCGCGTCAAAGGCAAGGGCATCGTGGGCAAGGACGGCGCAGGCGACCTCCTGGTCCGCATCGACGTCCACGTGCCCACCAAGCTCAGCAAGCAGGCGCGCGACGCGATCGAGGAGTTCGCGCGCGAGACTGCCAAGGACGACCCCCGCAGCCACCTTTATGGCGACGCCGCAGGATAGCCAGATCCCCGATACGAAAGTGGGGCGGCAACGAGGCCGCACCCACGGAAGGAGGCACCGTGGAGCAGCCCAACGTTGACGAGCCAGTCTTCCTGATCTCCGCAGCAGCGGAACTCGCAGGGATGCACGCGCAGACGCTGCGCCAATACGACCGCCTAGGCCTCGTTGTACCCAAGCGCAGGCCCGGAGGCGGGCGCCGCTATTCTCTCCGCGACGTCGCCACGCTGCGCGAGGTGCAGCGCATGAGCCAAGAAGAGGGCATCAACCTCGCCGGCATCGCGCACATCCTGACGCTCAGCGCGCGCGTCACGTGGCTTGAGCAGGAGGTAGAGCGCCTGCGTCCGCGCGCGGATATCGGATCGAGGGTCTTCAGCTCGGGCCCTGCAGGCAAGGTGGTCATCGTCGAACGCGGGCAAAGAGGCCGTCGCGACGAGGGACGCTCGCTCATTCTGTGGCGCGGGCACTCGTCCTAAAGCGACACCGAACCGACCACCGTGCGTCGCCACGGTGCAGCGCTATTTAGTCGACGGAGATTTGCGATAGCAACGGCGGGGCGGGGCGCGCCTTGGAACTCATCGTCACCTCATAGTCACGGAGCCACACCTCGAGTTCATCGGCAGGCAGCGCGCGCGTGAAGTGGTAACCCTGGGCCGTGTCACAGCCGTATTGGGCGAGAAGTTCGGCAACCTCGGCGTCCTCGACTCCCTCCGCGACAACCTTGAGCCCCAGCGCGTGGACCAGATCGATCGTGGACCTCACAATCGACGACGACCGTGTGTCGCGCATCATCGATCCGATGAACGACTTGTCGATCTTCACGTCGTCGACGACGAGTTCGCGCAAGTAGAGGAGCGAGGAGTAGCCGGTGCCGTAGTCATCGATCGCGACTTGCACGCCAAGGCGACGCAGATCACGGAGGATCGCTTGCGCTCGGACGGGATCCTTCAAGAGAGCCTCCTCCGTAATCTCAACCTGAAGCGCCTCGCCGGGGAGCCCATGCTCCCGGAGCAGCGCGTCCAAGTAGGGCGGCAAGCGCTCATTGGCGAGCGCCTCCGCAGGGAGATTGACGGCAATGGGCAGTGAGATCCCCAAGGTCCTCCACAACGCAGACTGGAACGCCGCCATCCGCAAAACGCTTGTGGTCAGATCCTTGAGCATCGACGAGCTGCGGACCAGTGGCAGGAATTCGTCTGGATAGACAAGGCCCCCCTCGGGTCGATCCCACCGGACAAGCGCCTCGACTCCCTGCACACGCCCCGAGGCCAGGTCGATCTTGGGCTGATAGTGGAGCACGAGCTCACCCTCGTCGATCGCTCGCCGCAGCTCCGCAATCCGCTGGAGCCGATCCTCGCCGGACATATCCACCTGCGGGTCAAAGACGGCGTGCCCTAGGCGATCCGCCTTGGCCCTATACATCGCAATGTCCGCCCTGCGAAGGAGTGCAGATAGGTCCGTGCCGTCCCGCGGGGCCAAAGCGATGCCGATGCTGGCCGTCAGGGAGACCAATGTGCCATCGACATCGAACGGAGTCGCGACGGCGCCACGCAGACGGGAAGCAAGCTCGATGCCCGCCTTCGCTTGCGCGCCGGGAAGCATGAGGGCGAACTCGTCTCCCCCCAGGCGACACAGCACGCCGCCTCCATCCCCGATCAACGTGAGAAAGCGACCGGTGACCGCGCGAAGGACCTCGTCTCCCGCATGATGCCCCAGGCTGTCGTTAACCTCCTTGAAGCCGTCAAGATCGGCGAGAAGAAGCACGACGCCGCGTTCCGCACCCCCGTCTTGCAGGATCGCAGCGGCTTCCGCGACGAAGCCTCGGCGATTGGGGAGGCCAGTCAGGTCGTCTGTCGAGGCATCGCGCAGGGCATCCAGCATGATCGCGGTCTGACGCACCGTCGCATTGAGGCGATCCAACACTCCGAGGAGTGCCGCCACAGCCATCACGACGGTGAGAAGTGGAATCGGAGCCGCTCGCACAGCACCAAAGGCGAGGGTGGCCGTGGCCGCAACGAGGCTCACGCCGGGGACCACGAGAACGACCCTTGAACTGGTGACGGGCTCCGCCCGCTGACCCCCTTGGACCCATGCGCCCATCGCGATCAAGATGGTGCTCAGAGGCCACAGCGCGTCGAGCCAGGTGCCCTCGACGTAGGAGTCGGTGGCCAAAAGGTTCCAGTACAAAAGGTCGGCGAGCGCGGAGACGGCCATCGCGAAGGCGATCCACAGCAGGGCTTGTGCTCGGTGCAACCCTACGAGCGTCACGCCGAGCGCCGCGATCAGCAGAATGGCGGTGTCCCCTATGGGGTACGCAGCCCCGACGACCACCGCCGCCGTTCCACCCGTGAGCGTTCCCGTCAAGGGAGCGAGGAATAGCGCGCCGACAAAGCCACCGACCGCGAGCGTGAGCACCGCTCCGTCCAGCCACACGGCACGGGGCACGCCTAGGGTCCGTGTCCGCACGAACACCAACACAGCGATGATGCCAAGCGGGTAGTACGCGAGGTACGACGCGTCGGCGATCGAAGGAAAGGGCTCGGGATCTACCCCCGACACGAAGAGGGTGTAGATGGCCTCACCCACCGCGGAAAACAGCAACGCCACGCCGAGCGTCAGCCACACGACGCGGTCGCCGCGTATGGCAAACGCGCGCGCAATCACGACAAGGGGCGCGCCAAACATGAGGGCCAGGTAAAGGTAGACGTCGCGCACGGGGTAATCGCCAGGACCCCACACGATGAGGGTCACGAGGAGCGCAATCAATCCCATGGAGAGAACCGCAATGCAGGCCAATGCCCAGGGAGGTATGCCGCGAAACCACGTCCGTGGTCGCGCGCCGCTCCGTATGCGAAGGTTTCTGGTCACGCCACACCTATCGTCCGTCGCCCGCCGCGCATGAGGATAGGGGGTCGTCAATACGGCAGGCATGAGATCGAACACACCCGCTAGTCGTCCACCTCGACGGTCTTAAGCCTCGAGGTGTGACCGTTGACGATGCGAACGTCGCGTTTGCCCACGCCCAGGTAGTCGGCCAAAACCGCGACCACGCCGTCGTTGGCCGCGCCGTCGACGGCCCTCTCCTTGACGAACACCGTAAGAAGCCCGTCGTCGCCCGCCTGCACCAGGGGCGCCTTACGACTGCCTGGTTTCACGTGGATGCGATAGCGAGTCACCCTGACACGGTAGCGGCGTTGCGAACGGTCGACGGTCGGTGAGCGGCAAAGGCTCCCATGCCAGGACCTATGCCCCTCACCGCTCGCGTCGCGCTGCCGATGGGGGGACAGAGGCGCCACGCGTGCCATCGCCTTCGAGGAGACCCTGATGCCCCAGCTTCGCCGCATGTCCCCACTCGCCTGGTTTCGGAACCTCGGCGTCCTCACACGGATCATGACCGCGATCACCGCGGCCGCGATCGTCGCGCTCACCGTCGGACTGGTGTCCCTCAACGCGCTGTCGCACACCTCGGGCGACGCCCAGACCCTTGCCACGGACTCGATTCCAATGGTCACCGGCGCGATGGAGATTCCGGCACTCGTCCATGCCATCGTGGCAATTACGACCGAACATGCCGTGACGCTCGGCGCGACCGCTTCGCAGGATCTGGAGAACCAGGCCGCCGAACTCGAGTCCGATCTACAGGCCCGCATCGCAGCGATCATCGACGGCGGCGCACAGCCCGAGCAGGTGGCCCTGCTGACGGAGGTCCAAACGCAGTTGGCGGCGTACACCGCGCTTCGTGACGAGGAGATTTTTCCCGCCAGCCTTGATCACGACACCGTGGCCTGGACCGTGGCCCAGGGGAAAGCAACGCAATACGTGGACGCAATCACGGTCGCGATGAACGAGTACGTGGCGAGCGAGGTGGCCGAGGCTACGGCGACAGGGGCCGCGGCAGAGGCCGAATACGTCGCGAGCCGCACAGAGGTCATCATCCTGCTCATCGCGGGACTGCTCCTGGCGCTTGGCCTGGGCGTTGCCGTCGCCAAGAAGATCGTCACCGACCTGGTCCGCGTCAGCAAGGCCTGCGACGCGCTTGAGCGCGGCGACCTCACGGTGTCATCCGGCCTCACGTCCCACGACGAACTGGGCACGATGGGCAAGGCACTCGACTCAGCGGTCGCCTCGCTGCGCACCCTGATCGGCGCGATCGATGGATCGGCCTCGACCGTGGCAAGCGCCGCGGAGGAGATGGCGAGCACCACCCAACAGATCGCCTCCGGAGCAGAAGAAACATCCGCTCAGGCCGGCGTGGTGTCCGCCGCCGCAGAGCAGGTCAGCCTCAACGTCCAGACCGTCGCATCGGGCGCCGAGCAGATGGGCACATCGATTCGCGAAATCGCCCACAATGCCGCCGAGGCCTCCCGCGTCGCCGGAACAGCGGTGGGTGCGGCGCGCACCTCGTCGGAGACGGTCAACCGTCTCGGGGAGTCGAGCAAGGAGATTGGCAACGTCGTCAAGGTCATCACCTCGATCGCGGAGCAGACGAATCTTTTGGCACTCAACGCCACGATCGAGGCGGCGCGGGCAGGCGAGGCGGGCAAGGGATTCGCCGTGGTCGCCGGTGAGGTCAAGGAGCTTGCCCAGGAGACCGCCAGGGCCACCGAGGACATCTCCCGCCGGGTTCACGCCATCCAGGCCGACACTGGCGAGGCCGTCGCAGCCATCGCGGAGATCTCGGCAATCGTCGACTCGATCAATGGCTTTCAGGCCACCATCGCCGCGGCAGTCGAGGAGCAAACGGCGACCACCAACGAGATGAGCCGCAGCATCGCCGAGGCCGCAAGCGGCTCCAGTGAGATCGCTACCAACATCGTGGGCGTGGCCGATGCTGCCGAGCAGACGACGCGTGGCGTCGACCAGTCGAGCCAGGCTGTAGCGGAACTCGCCCGCATGTCCTCAGACCTGAGGTCCCTCGTCGGACGGTTTAGCGTCTAACTACTGGGAACGGGCCGCGCCGCGCGGCGGGTCACGAGGCGCCAAGGGCGCGAGAACAGGATGAACGCGACCGCGGGCAGGATCAGGCTCGCCGGGCTGGACGTGGAGGAGGCAGCCTGAACCCAGCCCCCATCACCGAGTGTCCCTTCGAAGACGAGGCCAAGAGGGGCCCTCACGCTGACGGTCTCGTAGGGATCCGCCACCTTCTCGACCGTCGCGAGGAAGGTCAGCTGCATGAGGATCGTCGCTGCGACCTGGGCGACCACGGCGGCCAGCGCCGCGGCGGTGCCCGCCATCCACGTGGGGCCGCGCCTGCGTGCGGCGACACCACGTGCAAGATCTTTCGCGGAGCCCATGCGCTCGAGCACCTCAGTGACCGGAGCATCGGCCGCCGCGGCCGCGATGTTCGCGCGCAGCTCTCCAGTGAGGCGCTCACGCTCGCGGTAGCGGACCCCTAGCCACTGCAGCGCGTCGTCGTAAGCGACCACATAGCGAGCAGAGCGAACTTGGGAAACAAATCCCGGCACGCGGGCCCGATACGAAGAGAACAGGATGGCGAGCGTCACGAGCGCAATGATGACGACGCTGCCCAGCAGCCAGGCGATGACGATCCAAAGGGAAATCATGAGGCGTCTCCTTGAGTGAGGCCTGACACCAGGCCGGTGAGGTGCGTCCAGGCCTCGCGTGTGCGCGTGAGTTCGAGCTCACCCGCGGGCGTGATGCGGTAGTACTTGCGCGCGGGGCCTTTGTCGGAGGGCACGAGGTAGGTGTCGAGGCGCTTGGCCTGTTCGAGTCGCGCGAGGGCGGGGTACACCGTGCCCTCGGCCATGTCGCCAAAGCCTGCCTCACGCAGCCGGACCACGAGCGCGTAGCCGTAGTCCTCACGCTCGGATACCAGGTGCAACAGGAGCAGCGTCACGAGCCCTTTCAACATCTGTGGGTCAACGTCATTCATGACTACATGGTGAACCTAGGTACCCCGCATTGTCAAGTAGCGGGGCCTAGACATTGCGTGATGTCGCACCCTCGTCGTACGGTGGCGCCATGTCCCCCGATATCGCAGTCGAGGCCGATGGCCTCATGAAGTCCTTCAAGGAGACCAAGGCCCTCAACGGTGTGAGTTTCCAGGTGCCGCGCGGCAAGATCCTCGGCGTGCTCGGCCCCAACGGCGCTGGCAAGACCACGGCCGTGCGTATCCTCGCGACCCTACTCAAGCCCGACGGCGGGCGCGCGACGGTCGCGGGCTTCGACGTGACCAAGAATCCGCGCGAGGTACGCAAGCGCGTGGGGCTCACGGGCCAATACGCCTCGGTGGACGAGGAGCTCACCGGCCGCGAAAACCTGCTCATGATCGGCCAACTCCTCAACATGCGACTGGGCGATGCGAAGTCGCGGGCCAAGGAACTGCTGGAGTGGTTTGACCTCACCGACGCGGCCGACCGCATGGCCAAGACCTACTCGGGTGGCATGCGGCGCCGGCTCGACCTCGCGGCGTCCCTCACGGGCCATCCAGAGATCGTGTTTCTCGACGAACCCACCACCGGCCTCGACCCCGCCAAGCGCGAGGACATGTGGGACGTGGTGCGCGCGATCGTCGAACGCGGCACCTCCGTGCTGCTCACCACGCAGTACCTCGAGGAGGCTGACGCTTTGGCCGACGACATCGTCGTCATCAATCATGGCGAGGTGATCGCTCACGACACCGCCGAGAATCTCAAGCGCGTGGTCGGCTCCCAGACGCTCAAGATCCGCCCGACCGACCTCGCCCACACCGACCAGGTGCGTGCGATCCTGGCCGCGGTCGCCGCCGATGCCGCCCGCGTCGACGAGCCCCGCAGGGGCGAGTTCTCCGTGCCGGTCAGCAATGACTCGATCCTGCCCGCGGTGGTCAGCAAACTCGCCGCAGCCCAGATCGAGGTCACGGAGCTTTCGCTCGCGCTCCCCAGCCTCGACGAGGTGTTCTTCACGCTCACGGGCGAACGCAATAGGACGCTCGTCGACGCGAGCACCACGGAGGAGGTCGCGTCATGACCACAGCAGCAACCCACGAGGTCACCGCTACCATCCCCCACGGCCCCATGGACGTGATCCGCCACTCTCTTGTGCTCGCCCAGAGGTCTCTCGTCAAGACCTGGCGCACCCCCGAGAGCCTCATCGATGTGACGCTCTCCCCCATCATGTTCACTCTGCTGTTCTCCTACATCTTTGGCGGCGCCATCTCCGGGTCCGTCAAGGACTACCTCCCGCTGCTCATCACGGGTCTCGTTGGCCAGAACATTGCATTCGCGTCCGTCGGCATCGGGATCCAACTCAACGCGGATATGGAGAAGGGGATCTTCGACCGCTTCAGGTCGTTGCCCATCTCCCGCGTCGCCCCGCTCTTCGGGGCGGCACTCGGTGACCTCGTACGGGACTTCCTCCTCATCGGCGTCATGCTTACCACCGGCTACGTGATGGGGTACCGCGTGGGCACGGACATCTGGCACTTCCTGGGAGGCGTCGCGCTCGCGATCCTGTTCGCCATGTGCCTCTCGTGGGGGCCCATGCTCATCGGGCTCCTCGCGCGGTCCCAGCGCGCAGTCCAGGGCATCGTCTTCATGACGCTGTTCCCGCTCACCTTCGCGTCGAACGCGTTTGTCCCCACCGAAACGATGCCCAACTGGCTGCGCACCTTCGCAGACGGCAACCCGTTGTCACACCTGGTGAGCGCGCTCCGTGCTCTGTGGAACGAACCGTCGGGCGCCGTGGCAGCCGACTGGCAGACCCCTGTGGCCTGGACGCTCGTATGGTGCGCGATCTTTGTGGTCGTCTTCGCACCACTCGCGATTCGCGCCTACAACCGCAAGGCCTAGCAAAAGAAGGCCTCACAAAAGACTGGGGCCCGTGACGCCCTCAGCGCGTCACGGGCCCCAGTCTTTTGCTATTAACGCTGCATCGACTCGATCAACTCGTGCGCATATCGGTGAGTCGCGGGGAGCGATTCGATCCACACGCGAGGCGGCTGCCGCATCAGGTTGCCTGCGCGCATCGTGATGGCCTGTTCAGAAATGTGATCGCGCAACGCCGCGACGCCCTCGCCCAGGCTCGGTCCGCGCTCGACGAGCACTGCGTAGAGCCCGTCGCACAACCTCGCGATGGGAAAGCCCTCGCCGTAAGCGCTCTTGAGCGCGGCCCCCACGGCGGCGTTCCGGGCGAGCCGCTGCCATGGATCCGTGTCGTTGACCGAGACATCGATCATGACGAAGGCGTGCGTATGAGGAACGCTCGTTCCGGACCGCTGCGCCGCCCCATAAACCTCGGCGAGGCGTTGAGTCAGGTACTCGGCCGTGCCGAGTCCGGATTCCGGGTCGGCCATGACCGGGGCGGCAGGCGATGCCACCGAGCCCACGGTCCACCCTTCGCAGAGCGCACGGATTGAACGGATGGGCGCCGACTCATAACTGGCGGAACGGAACAGCACTGCCATGTCGTCGATTGCCTCGGTGATTCCGACGCCAGCTTCAGAGCGCGCCTGGCCCAATCGGAAGGCAGCCGCGGAGGTGTCGAGTTGGGCCTCAAGCGCCTCAACCAAGGCCTCTGCTGCCGGTGTGTACCAGTCACCAGGGCGCAACCAGACCGACTTGATGCTCGAGGCCTGCCACCTCTGCAGCAACGCGGACGTATCCACGGCCTCCGCGAGGTGTTCGTTGGTTGTCATGCCCCATGAGACGGAGCAAGCGCGCTTCTATGACGCGGAAGTGTCGATTTTGAAGTGAATTTCGACGGCCGCCGTGCCGGTGTGACATAAGCCACTGACCCTCGCACTTGTGGAGTGCCCCCCTAAAAAGGGAACATAGATGCGACGAATGCCTGCTTTTGGGCGGAGTTGAGGGCATATGGGTCATGAAGTGATCGCGCTATGGACAGAACTGTCCAGCGATCCCGAGCTGATCGCAGGCGTACGCGCGGGCGACACGGCGGCCTTTGGCGTGCTCTATGAGAGGCACGCGGACGCGGCGCGCAAGGTCGCGGCCCAGTACACCAACACCCCCGTAGACATCGATGACGTGGTGTCCGAATCATTCTCACGCGTGCTCCGCGCGCTCCAGCAGGGTGACGGACCGGACCTGGCCTTTAGGGCCTACCTGTTTACGATCGTGCGCCGCACCGGCATGGACCTCATTAACAAGGCGATACGCACCAAGCCGCGCGACGATATGTCTCCGTACGAATCCTCCATGGGGTACGAGCCCTCGTCCGAGGAACCTGCGATGGAGGGCTTTGAACACGCACTCGTCGCCGATGCCTTCAAGTCTCTGCCCGAACGGTGGCAGGCCGTCCTTTGGTACACCGAAGTCGAGAAGAAGAGCCCCAAGGAGATTGCCCCCTTGTTGGGTCTCTCCGCCAACGGAGTAGCCGCCCTTTCCTATAGGGCTCGCGAGGCACTCCGTCAGGCCTATCTGCAGCAGCACCTCTCCGACGCAAACGACATCAATTGCCTCGAGGCGAATGCCCAACTCGGGGCCTACGTGCGCGGCGGCCTCAACAAGCGCGAATCTGCGCGAGTCGACTCGCACGTGGAAACGTGCGACAAGTGCGCCGCGCTCATCGCGGAACTCGAAGACGTGAACAGGGGAATGAGGAGCATCATCGCGCCTCTCATTCTTGGCGGCCTCGGCGTGGGAGCGCTTGAGGGCGGCCTGCCGATTGGCGGCGCGTACGCGAGCGGCGCGGCAACCGCTGCGGGCGCAGCAGCCTCTGCCGGGGCATCCCCTGCGGGGTCGGCTGGATCTGCGGGGTCGGCTGGATCTGCGGGTTCGGCTGGATCGGCCTCCGCGGGCGGCGTTGGATCTGGCATCACCGCCGCCGGTGCCGGCACGGCCGGAGTCGTGGGCGTGGGCGCCGCACTGACCACTGGCGCGGCAAACGCAAGCGCCCCCGCCGCCGCGGCGACAAGCGCCGGCGGCGTAGGAGCTTCAGCGTCAGGGGCAGGCCTCACGGGCGCTGCGTCTGCGGGCGCAACGGCGGGAGCCACCGGCGCCGTCACTGCAGCAGCACCCGGTGTCGCTGCGACAGTAGGCGGCTTGTCGAGCATCCTGGCGGGAGCCGGAAGCTTCCTGATTCCCGCAGTGGCCGTGGCTGGTGTGGCATCGCTCGCTCTCGCGGGTGCAAACTATTTTGGCGTATTCGCGGCTAGCAGCGATCCCGTCGCCGCCCCGGTGCTGCCCGAGGTCACCCAGGCCGCGGTCCAACCGACGCCACAGGCAGACCAGACCTCTCCGTCCTCTGCCCCGGAGACGGCCCAGGCGACCGACGAGCCCTCCGCGGACCAGCCCTCAACAGGCACGAGCACCGGGACCGACTCCGGTACGGGTACCACCACGGGTACGGGTACCACCACGGGTACGGGCACCGGAACGACTGACGGCGGCGACAGCGGCACGGGAACCGGCGGCGGAACGGGAACCGGCGGCGGCACGACTGACGGCGGCGACAGCGGCACGGGAACCGGCGGCGGCACGACTGACGGCGGCGACCCCGGTACGGGAACCGGCGGCGGCACGACTGACGGCGGCGACCCCGGTACGGGAACCGGCGGCGGCACTGACACCGGCACCCACTCTGCCGTCCTTACGCTCGCCAAGGCGCCCCTGGACTTCCTCGAGATCGCCCGGACGAGCCCGGTCATCGGCCTCAAGTTGACCAATTCCGGCGACGCTGACGCCTCCGGCGTCGATGCCACCATCGTGCTCCCCGACGGGCTGACATTCGCCCCGCCAGCGGGAGGCGCCGGAGCATTCAAGACGGTGCGCGCGGAGCAACTGAGCAACTTTGTCCGCTTCGCCCTCGATGACGAGTTCTCGTCCGGCGAGTGGACCTGCACGCTCAGCTCTGACGTAGACGCCACCAGCACCGCCAGCTGCAGTCTCCCCACACTCGCGCAGGGGGCCGACGCCGCCCTCTCGCTCTCGCTCGACGTCAAAGCCGGAGCGAAACTCGCGAGCGACGCAAGAACATCGTTCACGGTCAGGTCGGGCGATCAGAACGTCTCCTACAGCGTGCGAACGGGCCTCGCGGAGGCGGACGACGACGTTGACGACGACTACTCGGCCGAGGGCCACATGGCCGCGATCCACGTAGGCGCCACGGTCATGGGCTGCAACACCGCGACGACAGCGTGCCTCAACGTGATGAACTACACCGGCAGCTCCACGAATGGCACGTACAACAACAACGGCCAGGTCATGCGGTCGCTCAACCAGGCCGGCGGAGAACTCAACTCGGCCACGACGACGCTCGCGCTCCCGGAGGGTTCCACCGTCAAGTACGCGCTTCTCGAGTGGTCCGCGAACCGCTCGGACGGCACCGACAAGGACCCGGCCGACGCCCTGACCGGCGACATGGCAAGCGCCAGCCTCAGGGCGCCTGGCGCCTCCGGCTACGTCGACATCACGGCCGATTCGGTGAAGACCCTCTCCGTCGATGGTCGCGAGTATTACCGCTCGCGCCTCGACATCACGGACATCGTTGCGGCGGCGGGCAGCGGCGACTGGTCGCTCGCGGACATCGCACTTCCCGCGACGCGGAACGACACGAACCCGTCCTACTACGGTGGATTTGCGATCACGATCGTCTATGAGGATCCGACGCTCACCAATTCCCGCGTCGCCATCTTCGACGGCGCCCAATGGGTGACCGGATCCAAGACCGCCGACATCACCTTCGCGACCACGAGCAACGCCAATGTCACTGTTGGATGGACCGCCTGGGAAGGCGACCGCGGACTCGCTGGGGATAGTCTCACGGTAGACGGCGTGAAGATCACGCCTCTTCGGTGGAACGGGTCCAGCACCTTCGATGGAGACAGCACGAACGCTGCCGACTCCACCGCATTCGGCGGGAAGTACGCGAACACGCTCGGAGTAGACGCGAAGCTCTTCAAGCAGACCCCGCTCCCCGTGACCGATGACGTCCACAAGGTGCAGGTGAGCACCTCAGGCGACAACTTCTTGCTGAGCACCATCACCGTCACGATCGCCGACGAGTACTAGCTGCCCCTCCCGACAGGCACCGGACGACGGGTGACCGGTCTTTAGAGGGCTCCCGCGGGGTCCCATGGCAAGCCGAGTTGCGTTGCGGTGCGCGCCGCGTGGTCCACACCAAAGTCCCTCGCGACCATATGCAGCGCCATGTGCATGCCCGAGGTGAGCCCTCCCGAGGTCACCACCGCGCCGTCGTCCACCCACCGGACGTCACGCACCACAGGGCCCGTACGCCCCGTCTGCTCAAGCAACTCAACGTCTTCCCAGTGCGTCGTAGCGGGCCTTCCGTCGAGGACGCCGACGTGGGCAAGCAGGAACGACCCCGTACACACGGACGTGACGACCGGCGCGGCCCCTACGAGGGCCCTGACCGCGTCGACGATACCCTGGTCACCGATGGCCGTACCGACGTCGATCGTGCCAGGCACCAGCACCATGTCCACCGGCCCCACGTCCTCCGGTGCACGCAACCCCGTGAGCGTCATGCCCCCAAAGGCCACCGCATCGGCCCCACCGGGGCTCACCAGGATGACCTCGTATTGCGGGGCCAGCCCATCCCTCTCGGCAAGACGCGACGCCGTCAGGAACACCTCATAGGGTCCGCCCGCGTCGATGAGGTCGAACCCGGGAAAAACCAGAATCGCTACGCGCTGTGACATGCCCACACGCTAACCCGCCTACATGGTGCCCGTCGGGAGCGAAGTGGCTCCCCTAGCGCAGCACGTCGGCGGACGCCTTGCGCCGCACCACGAGCCAGAAGCTCGCATGCGCGAGCATCATCGACCCCACCATGACCGTCGCCATGGACGTCACCGAAATCCCGAGGACGCTCACAAGCGGCGATATAGACCCCGCGACGGCAAAGTTGAGCGCGCCCAGAAGGGAGGCCGCGGTGCCCGCCTCGTTGGGGTGATCGTTGAGAGCGAGGATCTGCGCGGTCGGCAGGATGAGGCCAAGCGGAGCGACCGTGAAGAACAGCGCTACGAGGACCCACGGCATACCGACCCCCGCTTCGCCGAGGATCAGCAGCGAGAGCGCACCCGCGGACACGATGCTCACCCCGATCGCCATCACGGTGCGCGGGGGCAATCTGCGCATGAGTCGCGCGCCCGTCTGGGTGAAGACCACAAGCCCCACAGCGTTCACCCCGAAGGTCATCGCGAATTGCGGGGTGGAGAAGTCGTACTGATCCTGCAGGATGAAAGACGACGCGGAAAGGTACGAGAACAGCGCCGAAAAGGTCATGCCGCTCACCAAAGCGACGCCCAGGAACACGGGATCATGAAAAAGCACGCGATAGCGCTGGCGGATGGCGCGCGTACTGAGCTGCCCGCGGCGTTCTCGATCATGCGTCTCGCGGAGGAACAGCGCCGCCGTGAGCGTCATCAACGTCCCGTAGATGGCGAGCGCGACAAAGATGCCTCGCCAAGGAGCGAAGCTGAGGATCGCCGCACCCGCGAGGGGCGCCACGACAGGGGCAGTCCCGCTCACCAGGGCCATCCTTGCCAGCATGCGCACGAGGCCCTGGCCCCCGAACATGTCGCGCACCATAGCCATCGCGACGACCGCGGATCCCGCAGCCCCCAGGCCCTGGCCGACGCGACCAATCATCACGGAGGTGACGTCGTTGGCGAAGAGAATGCTGATGGACGACAGCACGTGAATCGCGGTCGCGATGAGCAATGGACGCCGACGCCCTAACGAGTCACTCAGCGGGCCCGCGACCAGCTGCCCCAGCCCGAAGCCCACCATCGTCGCGGTGAGCGTCAACTGGATCAACGTCTCTGTGGTCCTCAGGTCCGCCTGCACAGCCGGGAAGGCGGGGAGGTACATGTCGACAGTGAAGGGACCCAGGGCGACGAGGGTTCCCAGCACCACGATGTAGCCGAGCTTCTGATTGCGCGTCAACGAGTCCCCCAGCCTGGCGGCGGCCGTATTCAGGCTTGCGGGCGTGGGCGCCGTTACGGCAGTGTCGACTGACACGGGTAAACCTCCAGGAAAGACCGTCGCGCATCAAGGCGTCGCACATAAATACTTGGCGCCGATGCCGCGGACGGAGAGAAGTGGTGACCGGTGCGGACTGCGCCGCGTATCACCGCTGTATCGAGGTTAACCGATCGGGAGACCCCGCCATTCCCCTGGCCGAGGCTGCGCCCGTAGCGGTGATGGCGTTACCCCAAGCCCGAGAAGCGCGAAGGGCCGCCGCTCCCGGAGGAACGGCGGCCCTTCGCCCAGACTCACACGCTAAGAGTTAGTGCCCTTCGCGTTCACCTCATACGACGTGTTGGTCGCCTCGAAGAAGTTGACGAGCTGCAGGGTGTCATTGGCCGTCGCCATCCACTTGGCGGGGTTCGACACGTTGTAGTGCGCCTCGAAGCCGAGTTCCTCGAGCCGACGGTCCGCAAGGTACTTGACGTACTGATTCACGTAGTCGGCGTTGAGGCCAAGGATGCCCTTGGGGAGCAGGTCGCGGTTGTACGCCTCCTCCATCTCGACGGCGCCGATGATCATGTTGCGGATCTCTTCGGCGAATTCGGCGTCTTGAAGGTCCTCGTTCTCCTCAAGCACCGTGAGGATCAGGTTGATGCCGAACTGCAGGTGTAGCGACTCGTCGCGGATGACCCAGTCCATGAGCGAGCCGAAGTTGCGCAGCAGGTTCCGCTGACGGAACGACAGCGCGACCATGAAGCCCGAGTAGAACCAGATGCCCTCAAGGATGATGTTGTAGGCGATCAGGTTCCTGATGAAGTCCTTTTTGCCCTCGGTGGTCGTGATGTCGAGGGTGTCCTCCGTCATGCGCTTGATGAAGGCGACCTGGAACTCCTCCTTCGCCACCATAGAAGGAACGGTGACGTGCGAGGCGTAGGCCTGCTCACGGTCGATCGGGAACGTCTCGAGGACGTACTCGAACGACATGCAGTGGTTCGCCTCTTCCCACATCTGCTTCGCGAGATACAGGTGCGTCTCGGGAGCGTTGATGTACGGGTACACACCGAACGCAAGCGCCTTGTTGACCAGCAGCTCGTTCGGGTTGAAGTACGACATCAGGTAGGTGACGGCGTGCTTCTCTTCGTCCGTCATCTTCTTGAAGTCGGCGAGGTCTTCACCCAACTGAATCTCGTTGGGGAACCACGTGTTCGCCACGGCCTGGTCATAAAGATCCATGGCCCACTGATACTTCACGGGCTTGAGTACAAGTCCATCTTGGATTCCGGTTCCGAGGATGCCCACGGTGTTACTCCTTGTCGATTGTCAGGTGAGAGCGGAGGTCGCGAGCGACTACTGGCACGACTCGCACTGGAGTCGTTCCATCGGGTCGACGGGGCATGCCACGCCGTCGATCATTTCCATGTCGCCGTCGGCGGAGTACACCGTCTCGACGACCTCGAGCGTGGTCGCGCCCGCGGGCGCGTGGTAAGCGTCGAACTGGTCCGTTGCGCCCGTCGAGACAGGCTCGACGACCGCGGGAAGCGCCGCCGGCGGAACAGCGGGCGCCTGCTCGGGAGCGGGCGCGAAGGCCTGCGAGGCCAACGCGGACATGAACGACGCGGGTGCGATCGAGATGCCGCCCGTCCTTGGCGCCGCCTCCGTAGCCACGGGAGCAGCAGCGGCCGAGGAAGCCACGGCGCCAAATCCCCGCTTGGCGGGAGCCGCTCCGGAAGCCTGTGCCACGGGAGCCGCTACGGGAGCCTGCGCGACCGGGGCCGCTTCGACCGCCTGCATGGCAACCGCGTCGGCGACGGGAGCGTCGGTAGATGCTGTCGTGGCGCCAAAGCCCTTCTTGGCGCCTCCGAAGCCACCGAAGCCCCTCTTCGCGGGTCCGGATGCACCCTTGCCCTGGCCGTTGGCCGAGCCGGTCGAGTTAATCTTCTCGGTCTTGTTGACCCTGACAGTCGACTGCTCGGCCGTGTGGCGCGGCTTCATGTGGAGGTAGTACGTCGTCTTGACGCCCCGCTCCCACGCCGCGGCGTACAGGGCCATCATGTTCTCGACGTTGCGGTCCTCGAGGTAGATGTTCCGGCTGATGGCCTGGTCGATCCACTTCTGGGCGCGCGCCGCGACCTCGATGAAGGCGTACGGCGACAGCTGGAAGGACGTCTTGTAGACCTCCTGCAGGTGTTCCGGAATGCCGTCAATCTGCGACAGGTCGCCCTGCACCGCAAGGAGCTGGTCCTTGACGTCTTCCCACAGGCCCAGGTCCTGCAGGTCCTTCACCAGGTTGCGGTTGACCTCAAGGAACTTGCCCGACGACGTGGCGCGAGAGAAGATCTGCGAGAACTGCGGGTCGAAGCCGGGCGTGGTGCCCGCGACGAGGCCGATCGATGCGGTGGGCGCGACTGCCATGAGGGTCGCGTTGCGCATTCCGCCCTTGACCTTCTCGCGAAGCATGCCCCAGTCCTGGCGCATCGTGCGGTTCACGGCGATCGGTACTTCGCGGTCAGCCTCGGCGATCGCGATCGTGTCGAACGGCACCAGACCCTGCGACCAGCCGGAGCCCTCGAAGTTCGAGTACGAGCCGCGCTCGCGCGCCAGGTCGGCCGATTCGTCGATCGCGTGGAAGGACACAAACTCGACGATCTGGTCGATGAGGTCGTACGACTCCTCGGATTCGTACGCGAGGCCCATCTTCTCGGTCACGTCGGTAAAGCCCATGACACCAAGGCCGATCGCGCGGTTTTCCTTGTTGGCGTGATCCGACTCGGGGACGGAGGACAGCGTGATGTCGACGAGGTTGTCGAGCTGGCGCACCGAGAGGCGCACCGAGGTCTCCATGCGCTCCCAGTCGATCTTGCCGTCGATGTAGTGCGCCGACAGGTTGATCGAGGCCAGGTTGCAGACGGCGATGTTCTCGCGGTCCTGCGGGAGGCAGATCTCGGTGCACAGGTTCGACAGGTGAATGGTGCCCGTGTTCGTGTTGAGGGCACGGTTGTTGATCGTGTCCTTCCAGGTGAGCCACGGGTGTGAGGACGCCTGCAACGAGATGAGGATCGACTTGTACTGCTCGCGCGCACCCATCTTCTTGAATCGTCGGATCTTGCCGGCCTCGGCAAGCGCGACCAGTTCGTTGTAGCGGCGCGAGAACGCCGACCCGACGAGCTCGACCAGGTCGGGGGCGTCGGCCGGATCGAAGAGGTACCAGGCGTCGTCAGCGGCCACACGCTTCATGAACTCGTCCGAGATCCACACCGCGGTGTTGGCGGTGCGGGTGCGGCGGTAGGGGTCACCGGAGTTCTGGCGCAGGTCCAGGAACTGCGGGAAGTCGAGGTGCCAGTTCTCCATGTAGAAGCACAGGGCGCCAAACTTCTTGCCTCCACGCGACACGGCGCGCAGCGTCGAGTCGATCGTGTGCATGAACGGGATGGGACCGGTCGATGACGTGTTGTTCGACTTGATCGGGCTGCCCTCGGAGCGCAACTTGGTGACCGACAGGCCGATACCTCCCGTGCCCTTGGTGAGCCACATGACGTCGCCGACGGTCTTGGCGATGTGGTCCATGTCGTCTTCCATCTGCATCACGAAGCAGTTGGACAGCTGCGGGTATGACGTTCCCGCGTTGACCAGGGTCGAGCCTGCAGGCAGGTACTCGAGGCGTGAGATCTTCTCGTAGAACTTGAGTGCCATCTCCGTGGGGTTGTTCTCGTTGAGAGACAGACCCATGCAGACACGCATCCAGAAGTACTGCGGCACCTCAAGCGACTTACCGTGACGGTCGGTGATCATGTAGCGGTTACGCATGGTCACGGTGCCGATGTAGCGCATGAGGTCGTCGCGGCGAGGGTCGATGGCTGCGGCGAGGGCGTCGAGGTCAAAGAGGGTCTCGAGGCGCGCGTCAAGCAGCCCTTCCTCGACCGCATCGCGGATGTACCCGGGGAAGCGTGCCTGGTGGAGCAGTGCCAGCTCGAGGTCGGTGTCGAACCCGCCGAGCACGCGCTTGTAAATCACCTTGCGCAGCAGTCGCGAGGCGACGATGTCGAAGTCGGGGTCGTCCTTGACGTTCTGGACGGCCACGCCGATAGCGGCCTCGTCGAGCTGTTCGGTCGTGATCCCGTCGAAGAGCGTGATGGCGAGTTCGGATGCCACCTGCGTCGTGATCGAAATCTGGTCCGTCAGGCCTGCCGCCGCACGCTCGATCGCCTTGTTGATGCGATCCGCGTTGTAGGGCTCTCTGGTGCCGTCACGCTTGGTGACGTGAATGCCCGAACGGGTCGGGTTGGCGTCGGCAACGGCCGAAGCGACATTGCCTTTGACGTCGGCCGCGTTGTTCTCCGTGATCGTCACGTTACTCCTTTGAAGACTGCGGCCATCGGGCCGCGGGGGACTCCGGCGACGCGTCGCCGGACATGCTTGGGTCCTACCAGGGGACTTTCAATCGGGAGCGGTTTCGGGGGTCAATGCCACCCCAAAACCTCCCAAGTGCTGAGGAAGACACTAACCCGTCCTCGACTTCTGCGCAACAACATATAGGGGTGATTCATGCCCTCCGCCCCCATATGTAGTGGTGCTGTGCATAACTGGGGGATAACCTGTGGACAACCCCGTCGCGCCGTGTGGACGGACACTCCCCGCCCGTGGAGAGGCGCCGAATACCGTCCCTTGAGACATCTCTATGGTCTCGCGCGGGTCTGACATCACCGAAAAAACGCGCGGCGGCTTTGCCGATTCGCCCGCGACGCGTCACACTAGGCGCGTGATTCGACTAGCTACCCTCGCCACCGCCGCCGTCCTCATGCTGACCGCGTGCTCCCAGAACGCGACCACCGACCCCTCGGCAGAACCAGCCAACGACTTCTGCCACGCGATGGCAACCGCGGCCGACCTCGCCCCCGCGGCTGCCGAAGCGCTCGATGGCCTCTTCACGACGATGGACGCCATGGCCGCCGGGTCCACGGACGGGGACATTGAGACCCTGCACACGGCGGGCGCCGCGACCACGAGCGCCTCGACTACATACGCCGACGCCCTCGGCACCGCCGCAAGCCTGGCCCCCGAAAGCCTCGCGGTCGACATCACGACGCTGCAGGAGTACTGGAACCTCTACGCAGCGGGGCTCGGCCAGGTCGCGACGGACGCTTCTTCGTATGGAAAGCTCGTCGACGAGACCACCGCGCTGTCGACGAGCGAACAGGCCAGCTCGCTCGTCGCGAATCAGCCCGACGCTCAGCAGCGCATTAACGACGGCTATCTTGCGGAGTGCTCGGGCTAACCCCCGAGCGCCCTCCCATGAAGTACTTCCTCAAGGACGCCTCGATCGTCGTCCTGACGCTCACGGTGCTGTTTCTCGTCATGCAGGCGGCGAACCAGAGCCTGCCGTTCCTGGCGGTACTCCTGGGAGCCTCCGTCGGACTCACGACCGCCGCTGCGCGCGCATGGCGCCGTACTCAAGAGGACCGCGCCGCGGCCAACAGGAAGCCGCGCGGGCGCCGCTAGAGCCTCAACAGGCTCCGACTCGCACCCGCGGGCCACTTCCGGTCTAGACGACTCCGTAGAGCCTGTCTCCTGCGTCGCCGAGGCCCGGAACGATATAGCCGGCCTCGTTGAGCTTTTCATCGACGCACGCCACGACGATGCTCACGTCGGCCCTGTCCCCCACGGCCTCGCGGACATGCTCGATGCCCTCGGGCGCGGCCAACAGGCACACGCACGTCACGTCGGTAGCTCCGCGCTGCAGCACGTAGTCGATCGCGGCGACAAGCGATCCGCCGGTGGCGAGCATCGGGTCCAGGATGAACACCTGGCGTCCCGAGAGGTCCTCCGGAAGGCGATTCGCGTACGTGATCGCCTCAAGCGTCTCCTCGTCACGTTTGAGGCCGAGGAAGCCCACCTCGGCGCTCGGCAGGAGCCTGGTCATGCCGTCGAGCATTCCCAGTCCCGCACGCAGGATCGGGACGATCAATGGCGCGGGGTCCGCAATCCGGGTGCCGATGGTCGTCGTCAGCGGGGTGGCTACCTCGCGGTCGACAACGCGCACCTGACGCGTGGCTTCATACGCGAGCAAGGTCACCAGTTCGTCCACCAGGAGGCGGAACGTGGGCGAAGGCGTGCTCGCGTCGCGCAGGACGGTGACCTTGTGGTCGATGAGCGGGTGGTCGGCGACGTGGAGATGCATGGCATCACGCTACCGCGCGCGAGGGCCTCTCGGGGAGCCGGCAGTCCCAAGGTCGGCTAGGTTGGCGCCCATGGACGATCGCGGGGCCATGGCCGAAGCGCTGGTGCAGGCGCGCGCCGCAGCGGAACACGACGACGTTCCCGTGGGCGCCGTGGTGCTCGCACCCGACGGCCAGATCGTGGGGCGCGGCCACAACCGACGCGAAGTCGACGGCGATCCCACCGCACATGCCGAGGTGCTTGCGCTACGGGACGCCGCCAGCCGACAAGGAACGTGGCGCCTCGACGGCCACACGTTGGTCGTGACCCTCGAGCCGTGCGTGATGTGCGCTGGGGCCCTGCTGGCTTCCCGAATCCCCCGGCTCGTCATCGGCGCATGGGATGAGAGGGCTGGCGCTACGGGCAGCCAGTGGGACCTCGTCAGGGACGCCCGGCTGGGATCGCAGGTCGAGGTGGTCTCCGGTATAAGTGCCGACGAGTCCGCCGCGTTGCTGCGCGCATTCTTTGAAAATAGGCGTGGGGCCTCACGCTCATAGCCACACCCGTAGCCCATAACGCCCGCCTCGGTTTGGCGGGCGGCTCCCGTGCCGGTATCCTCGTCCACGGTGCCGTGTCCGAGCGGCCTAAGGAGCACGCCTCGAAAGCGTGTGTGGGTGAAAGTCCACCGTGGGTTCAAATCCCACCGGCACCGCCAGACGACAACGGCCCGGACCTCCAAGCGAGGTGCCGGGCCGTTGTCGCGTCTGACGCTAGTAGGTGAAGGACGAGACGCGCTGCTTAAGCTCGTCGGCAAGCGCACTCAGTTCGTTCACTGCGGCGGTGACCTCGCCCAAAACCTGCGATGACGTGGCCGCAGCCAAGGCGACAGTCTCGATTCCAGTGGCGATTTTTTCCGAACCGGACGCCGCGTCAGAGACGTTGCGCCCCATCTCGTTCGTGGTTGCCGTCTGCTCTTCGACCGCAGAGGCGATCGTCGACTGGTACTCGTTGATGCTCTGCACGATGTCTGCGATCTGAGCGATCACGGCAACAGCGCCTTGAGCATCGGCCTGAATCGCCTCGACCCTGGTCGCGATGTCCTCTGTGGCGCGTGACGTCTCGCGTGCAAGCTCGCCCACCTCGCCGGCGACCACCGCGAACCCCTTACCGGCTTCGCCCGCTCGCGCCGCCTCGATGGTTGCGTTGAGGGCGAGCAAATTGGTCTGACCGGCGATCTGAGTAATGACCTTGACCACGTTGCCGATCTCCATGCTCGAGTTCCCAAGCCTGCCGATCTGCTCGTTCGCGGCCGCAGTGGCCTCGACGGCCTGAATCCCCACCCGTGCCGCCTGGGTGGTGGAATGGGCGATCTCCCGAATGGATTCGGCCATCTCATCTGAGCCGCGTGACACGTCGCCTAGGTTGCCGCTCACCACGGAGGCTGCGGCCGACGCTGCGCCTGCGCGTGAGGACATCTCCTCGGCTCCGGCGGCCACCTGGTTGTTGCCCGCGGCAAGTTGCTGGACCGCGGCCGCTACTGATGACGCGGAGCCCGCGACGCGTTCCATCGTCACCCGCAGGTTTTCCATCGCGGTGTCGAGCGCACGGCCCATGCTGCCCACCTCATCGCGGGTATCCACACCGGAGAAGACCGTGAAGTCTCCGCTCGCGAGCGCATCGGCCACACGCTTGACTCGAGCCAACTGGCGCCGCATGATTTCCGCCGCGAAGAACGCGAGGGCGAGGACGACAAGGAGACCGCCCACGAGAGCGATGATCGAGTTACGAACGACCGTGGTTCCCCCGGAGTCGGCGTGGCTCGCGATCGCGAGGGCCTCCCCGTTGACGATGGTCTCTTCCGCCTCGAGGCGGTCGATTGCCTCGTCAAGAGTGGATTGTGCGGACGCAATTCCCGCAGCAAACGCGACGGCGTCTCCGGATCTGACAGCGTCGAGCATCACGGTGTCGCGCAGGTTCTGCCATTCGGCCCACGCGGTCTTGAACCCCTGCCATTCCGCCTGGCCAAGCACAGCACCCGACGCCCCCATAGCCGCGATGCCTGCCTCGTACGCATCTACTCCGGCCTGAAGATCAGCATCCGTCTCCGCGATCTTCTCCACCCACACGGCGACGTCGGCCTCGTTCTCAAGCGGCATCGCGCCGGCCATGGCGATCAGCATGCGGGACTTGAGCTCTTCTTGGTGCACCGCGCCGATCTTGAATGCGACATCGTTCTGGATCGTCGCGAGAGTCTTGGTGTCGCTCACGGCTGAGGAAACGCCGGAAATCGCGATGGCCGCGACAATCGAGGTCACCAGCGCGAATGCCACCACGATGGACATGATCTTGGTGCGCAGGCCAAGGTTCTCGTACACCCTGAGAGCAGGGTTGCTCTGTCCCGCGGGAGCGGCGGCATGCACGGCGCCCGCGGGGGATGCGGGGTTGATAGACGACATTGTCGGGACCTTCCAGTCGGTTCGACAATCCATCGGTTAGGCCTCAGGTCCTGTGAGAACTCCGCTATATGAATGTGTGGACGGACACAGGCGCGCTCGTGGGTGTAGAGCGCCGGATGCCGCCTTCACCGGTCTCACCGATCCACTTGACGGCCCGCCGCCCGCCAATGATGCCCAAGAACGACCCGACAACCGGGAGCATCAAGGCGAGCCCCAGGAACGACAGCACCAGGCTCTATGTCGCCGTGCGGTTAATGTGCTCAATCGCGGGCCTCTGAGCCGGGTCGGTGTCGCCGGGACCTGACATACGCGCCTGTCTAGCCTACGGTCGCGTCGGCGCTCGGGCTGGGCGTCGGCGTCGTGACGGGTGCGAGCGGGTCCACCGGAATGATGTGGGGTGCTGGCTGCTGGGGCGTCAGGGTGAGTGGAAGGCATTGCACGGGCGTAACGAACGGCGTGGTCGGGTCGAGTTCAGGTGCGTATTGCGGCCGAATCTGGCTGATCTCGAACGTCGTGCCCAGGATGACGTCTACCACCGCGCCCTCGCGGTTATCGAGCACGTACTCGACGAGCGGGAAATTGGTCCCCACCGTGTATGCCTGGCGCAGCCCATCGACTCCAAACTGGATGCGAACCGACTTGGCGTAGCTGCGGTTGTCCCAGTTCGTGGGGCTGCCTGCCTGCTCGAAGCCTCGACCGGTCAAAACCTCGAGGGTGTCGCGCGCAAGCCCAGTCTTCTCAGTGCTGTTGCGCACGCGCACGGAAACCTCGGAAGGCAGCATCGGCAGGTCCTCGCCACCGCCAACATCTGCGGGTGGACACGGCGTGGTGATGTCGCTCTCGAAATCCGGCGGGGGCGTCACGATCGCGCGATCGATCGGCGGGTCGATGCGGTTTTGGTACACGGCCAGTCCGATCGCGAAGATCGCGATCAAGACGCCAATGAGCAAACCGAAAACCAGAAACTGGCGCTCACGTCGATGCCGACGGACCACGTCGCGCCGCGTGCGCATGGTGCGAGAGCGAGACGCCACGGTCACCTTCTTCGGGGGGTCGACACGGTCACTTGGCGGAGGATGGGGGATTCGAACCCCCGAGGGCTTGCACCCAACACGCTTTCCAAGCGTGCGCCATAGGCCACTAGGCGAATCCTCCAGGCCCCAAGATGCTACCCGAGCCGAGACCCCCTCGCGAAACGCACGACTGTAGGGAGTGTCGATTTGAGTCTAGAATGGTCGCGGCCCCTCACGTGGCGCCACCTCGCCCAACTCCCCCAGGTCAGGAATGAAGCAAGGGTAAGCGGGCTCTGGCGGGTGCGTGGGGGGTCCTTTCATTCCCTCGTGGGGATACACGACAGCCCGACGCCCCGGTCGCGCGAGGCGTCCACGAGCCGACGTCGGCCGCTCGGGCTAGGCTCGGCCCTGTGACTACCGCCTTGTACCGCCGCTACCGGCCAGACACGTTTGCCGACCTCGTTGGCCAGGAACACGTGACTGTGCCTCTCATGCAGGCCCTCAAGTCGGACCGTGTCGCTCACGCGTACCTGTTCTCGGGGCCCCGCGGCTGCGGCAAGACCACGTCCGCACGCATCCTCGCCCGCTGCCTCAACTGCGCGGAGGGCCCCACGGACACCCCGTGCGGAAAGTGCGACTCGTGCATAGAACTCGCTCGCGGCGGCTCCGGTTCGGTTGATGTGGTCGAGATTGACGCGGCGTCTCACAACGGTGTGGATGATGCGCGGGAGTTGCGCGAGCGTGCTGCGTTTGCCCCGGCCCGCGACCGCTACAAGATCTTCATTCTCGACGAGGCGCACATGGTGACCACGCAGGGCTTCAACGCCCTGCTCAAGTTAGTCGAGGAGCCCCCGCCTCACGTCCGCTTCGTGTTCGCCACGACGGAGCCGGACAAGGTCATCGGCACCATCCGTTCGCGCACGCACCACTACCCGTTCCGGCTGGTTCCCCCTGGCATCCTCACGGACTACATGGCGACTCTTGCCGATGCGGAGGGCGTCACGATCGCCTCCGGAGTGCTGCCGTTGGTGGTGCGCGCGGGCGGCGGCTCGGTGCGGGACTCGCTCTCAGTGCTCGACCAGCTCATCGCCGGTTCGGGCGAGGGTGGCGTGACGTACGAACGCGCGATCTCTCTTCTGGGATTCACGGACGCGACGCTCTTGGACGACGCGGTGGACGCGATCGCGGCAGCCGACGGCGCGTCGCTGTTTGGCGTGGTGTCCAGGGTGATCGAGACCGGCCACGAGCCACGCCGCTTTGTCGAGGACCTGCTCGAGCGATTGCGCGACCTGATCGTGCTCGCGGCCTCGGGCCAGGCGGGAGCCAAGGCGCTCGCCGTCGACGCCGAGGATGCGCGCGAGCGTTTGATTGACCAGTCGCGACGCCTGGGCCTGGCGCGGGCCTCTCGTGCCGGCGACCTGGTCAATGACGCGCTGACCGCGATGATCGGGGCGACGTCGCCCCGACTTCACCTTGAGCTCATGTGCGCGCGCCTGATTGCGGCCGAGGCTCCGCGCGGGGCCGCGACGTCGGTTGCAGCCTCCCCCGCTCCTGCCGCGTCGGCTCCTGTGGCGTCGGCTCCCGTGGCGTCGGCTCCCGTGGCGTCGGCTCCTGCCGCACAGTCGCCCGGTGCCTCACGGCAGGGCACGGCTCAGGCAGACGGCCCGTCGACGCCGCCCCCGACACGGGCCGCACCGCCCTGGGAGGTCCCGGACGAGCCCGCGTCTGCACAGCCTGCCGCCGTGGCAGCGCCCGCTCACCAGGAGCCCGCTCACAATCCTCCGGCCGCTACCGCGCCTGCCGGCTCCGGCCTCGCCGCCGCGAGGGCCGCCGTCGTGGCCGCACGCGAGGAGGCCGCACGCGGGGAAACCACACCGCCGCCGGCCCCGATCGCAAGGCCCGCCGCGACAGCATCGGCCCCTTCCGCACGTCCGGCCACCCCTGCCACCGCTCCGTCGACCCCGTCGACATCCGCGGACGCCGAGCCCCTACGAGCGCCAACCGGCGACGTTGCCGGCGGGCCGGATGACGCCGCGCTCGTCCGCAGGCGTTGGGACGAGGTGCTCGGAACGCTTGAGCGCAAGCGCGTGACGTGGACCATGGTCAAGCAGAGCGGTCAGGTCGCGTCGATCGAGTCCGGCACTCTCAAGCTCGCATTCGACAATCCCGCGTTGGCCGCACGCTTTGGCGCGGGCGCCCACGCGGAGAACGTCGCCCTTGCGGTGCGCGAGACACTGGGCCTTCACGTACGCGTTGAGGGCGTGGTTGGCCCCACGGAGGGCACGACCGCCCCTGCGGCCTCTGGTGCCCCGCAGAGGGGCTCACAGGGCGCCTCAGGGTCGACCGGTTCGGAACCGCCGTTACCCAGCGAGCCGCCCATAGATGACGAGGAGATCTCGGCCGACGACGCCCAGGCTCCCGCCGCCCAGTTGACGGGCGCAGAGGTCATTGCGTCGATGCTCGGCGGCACCGTCGTCGAAGACGACTAGCTCGAAGCGACGCGTCATGGACGACCTCCGAGTGTTGCTGCTCCACGGTGTGGGGCACACGCGGCCCGAGGGTCACTGGTTGCGGTGGCTCGCGGAACAGTTGCGCGCCGCGCGTGTTCCCGTGCAGTACCCCCAGCTGCCCCACCCGCATGATCCAGACCCGGCCGCGTGGGAGACGATCGCGAGGGCCGAGTTGGGCATGCTGACCGCCGGTGGAGGGCCGACGGTCGTGATTGCGCATTCGCTCAGTTGCACGCTGTGGGCTCATATCGCGGAGGACCTGCCCACGGAGTTGCTTCCTTCGCGTGTGGCGCTCGTGTCGCCCGCGACGAGGCCGGAGTGGGCGGAGGCGGCACCCAAGTTCGCCGCCCTGTCGCTGGGTTCGCTCTCGTCCGTTCCCACGCTGATCGTCGGCCGCCAAGAGGATCCGGCCCGTACGGTGCCGCTGCACGAACTGGCCTCCGCATGGGGCGCGTCGTTCGTGGAGATTCCCGGCACCGGGCACCTCACCCCCGCCGACGGCCACGGGCCCTTCCCCGGCGCACTCGCGTGGGCGCTGGGCGAGCCGGACAAGTCGTGGGCACGTCACCCGACCGACACCCAGTGAAGAACCGCTAGCCGTCTACCCACCAGGAGTCGGTGAGCGGTCGTACTGGCCCCACGACGTTCTGGACGGATAAAACAACATGGCCATGGAACCGTCGCACTTGCTCGGCAGGATCGCGTTGACCGCCTCGTCCGAGTAGCACTCGGCATCGGCCATGGCCGCGATCTGGTCGTCGCCCGGATCGTCCCCTGGCTCACGTCGGGTTTGAAAGTACACCTGGCCCCAGTGCTCGTCCGGACACAGAACTCGGGCGACCGTATCGGTGGTGACATCCCCTCCGGTGAGGGCAATACCTTCTGGATAAAGGAGGCAGTCACCCGCTACGAGTTGGCCAAGACTCACGTCACCCTAAACTTCCCACCCCAGGTAGGTGGCTACGGCGACGTACAGCACCATCCAACCGGGAACCATCACGAAGTTGAGCACCATGGCCCAGATTGATGTCTTCCTGAGCGGGCGTCCCGCCTTCTTCGACGCGGCAAGCGCGAACTGGGCGAACACCACGCCAACCACCGTGGTGGTGATCACGACGGTCGGGTTACCCGTTGCGAAGATCCCGGCCGGGGTCAGGACGAGCAGGGTCGCGAATGAAGCGAGGGCAAACCAGTTTTGGCGGAAGGGACTTCGCGCGTCGATGTGCGGCGGTGTGGTTTCACCAGCTGACGGTGCAGTGAACGGGTCACGTGACGGCGGGGTGGGGCCGTCAGGTCCACCGCTCGCGCCGGATACTCCTCGGCCTTCGCCTGGTGGTGTGTGGCCAAAACCCATCGACTGCTCCTCGGACACTTTTGTACCCCCGCTTCAAGCAAACGCTAGCGCCTTTTGGACGCGGGCATCGGCCAGACCGCGCGCCGTGTTTCACCTTCTCCGCCACGGGGGCAATTCGCGATCTGCCCGATCGCGGAGGCGTCCGACTTGATGCGTTCTGGGCCTCACGGTGGGCACACCGCTCCACCGCTCCACCGCTCCACCGCTCCACCGCGCCACCGCGCCACCGCAATGTCGTGCCCGTCCCGAGTCTTGCGAGGCTTTCCACAGGCCATCGTGCCTGGCAGGCACGTGTCGGACCCTGGTGGTTGACTTGTTTTATGGCGGTCGATGCGGCGCGAATTGACAGGGCGAGTGCCCTGGTGAGCGAGCTTGTGCGTGATGACCTGTTGGGTTTGTCGCATGAGGCGTTGATGGAGGTCCACGTCGCTGCGGCTCGGCTGTCGCGATTCACGGGCACGTTGGGTTCGCGTGTCTCGGGGGAGGTTTCCCGACGTTCAACACCGGATCTTCCCGGGGGCGGGCTGGCTCGGCGGCAGGGGTTTGGTAGCGCAGGGCAGATGGTCGCACGTGTCACTGGTGGCACGATGGCGGGCGCGATGCGGTCGATCGAGGCGGGGCGCGCGTTGACGCCCGACGTGGCACCGGGTGCGTGCCTGTCCGATGGTTCGACACCACTCGACCAGTCCGCACCGCACGCGCCGCGTTACCCGTTTGTGGCGGAGGCTGCCCTCGCGGGTGAGTTATCGGTCGATGCGGCGGCGCTGATCACGTCGGGGTTGGAAACACTCACGGACCGGGTTCCGTCCGAGCGTTTGCATGAGCTAGAGAAGCGACTCGTGGGCAAGGCCGTGCACCTGGCGGCGCATGAGGTGCGCCGGCTCGTGGCTACCGCAGTGGCGCACGCTGATGTGGCCGGGCATGAGGAACGTGAGAAGCGTCAACATGCTGAGAGGTATGTGGCATGGAAGGAAGACCACACCGGAATGGTGACGTTCACCGGCAGACTGGACGCTGTCACAGCGGCCCCGATTCGCACCGTGATCGAACAAGTCGTGACCCAGGGGTTCCGGGCGAGGCGTGATCAAGACCCTTCCGACCCAGACCAGCGAACCGTGGGGCAGATGCGCGCCGACGCGTTGGCACTGGTCTGTCGCCACGCGCTCGGGTGCAACGAAACCGACAGTTCAGGGATTCGCACCACGATCGTGGTGCGAATGAACAAGCGTGACCTCGACACGGGCAAGGGTTTAGGGCGCATCGACGGCACCGACCAGCCCGTGTCCGTCGGTCAGCTGCGCAGGCTCGCAGGCGATGCGGGGATCATCCCCGAAGTCCTCGGCGGTGAGAGCGAATTGCTTGACCTAGGCCGCACCAAACGCATCTTCACTCGCGCCCAACGGATCGCCCTGGTCGAGAGGGACGGAGGGTGCGCGAAGTGTCATGCCCCACCCGAACACTGCGAGGCCCACCACATCCGCTGGTGGGAACACGGCGGCCTCACAGACCTCTCAAACGGCGTCATGCTCTGCACCAGATGCCACCACGACATCCACCGCCAAGGCTGGAACATCCGCATCCACGCGGGCAGGGTCGAGTTCATTCCGCCGCCCCAAATCGACCCATCGCGACAACCAATCCCGGGCGGACTCGCCGCCATCACCACCAACACCGACGATGCCGGCAAGCTCGACCCGCTCGCCGACCGCCCCCGGGAGAAGTCCGCTGGGGAGGACGCCGTCTTGGACACGCTTTCCTGGGAGAGCTCCGTCCGGAAGGCCCCCGCTTGGGAGAACTCCGCCCGGCGCCAGCCCTCTCCGACCGACACCGTGGAGCGCAAGCCGCTTGACGTCGCCTGACTCAGAACCACCTACCGGGCGTTCCCCACGCGCCTGACACTCAACGTCGGCGCCGCCGCCTACGCTGGGGCCCATGTATGACGGCGCAGTGCAAGACCTGATCGATGAACTCGGACGACTCCCGGGCATCGGCCCCAAGAGCGCCCAACGGATCGCGTTTCACCTGCTGAGTTCGGACGCAACCGACGTGGCCCGCCTCGCGGAGACCATCACCACGGTCAAGGAGAAGGTGCGCTTCTGCACGGTATGCGGCAACGTGGCCGAGGCCGACCTGTGCCGCGTCTGCGCCGACCCACGCCGCACCGACGAAGCCATCTGCGTGGTCGAGGAACCCAAGGACGTCGTGGCAATCGAGCGCACTCGCGAGTTCCACGGCAAGTATCACGTGCTCGGCGGCGCGATCGACCCCATGAACGGCGTGGGCCCCGACGACCTGCGCATCCGCGAACTGCTCACGCGCCTCGGCGACGGCAAGGTCCAGGAGGTCATCATCGCGACCGACCCCAACATCGAGGGCGAGGCCACCGCCACCTACCTCACGCGCATGCTCGCGCCCATCGGCATCACGGTGTCGCGCCTCGCGTCGGGACTACCCGTGGGCGGCGACCTGGAATACGCCGACGAGGTCACCCTGGGGCGCGCGTTCGAGGGCCGCCGCACCGTCTCGTAGCAGGCAGTCCTCATGGACGACACAGAGCGTCGCGCATCGCACACCGACCCCCTGCCGCCGCGTAATCGACGCCTGCCGCCGCGTAATCGACGCCTGCCGCCGCGTAATCGACGCCTGCCGCCGCGTAATCGACGCCTGCCGACGCGTGCTGGGCGCTGGACTTACGCGACGCGCGACCCCGTCGGCAACTTGCCATAAGGAACGCTCACGCGCCGGACAGCCAGAGCCACCGCGCCAAGACCCAAGAGCGCCTGGAACGCAAGCCCCCACGGCCACACCGCGGGCAGCGCGTTGAGGTCGTTCTGCCTGGCCAACTCCTCGGACGTCATGGCCTCGTCGCAATAATCCTGATACGTCGCCGGACCAAGCCTCGCCTCGCGCACGGCCTGCTTGAGGCCGCTCAGCACGCCAGACTCGCCAAACCGCTCGATGGTCGCGGGAGACGGCGCCGAGTCCGCCACGATCACATACGGATTCACCGCGAGCAGCCACCACAGTTTGTCGGTGCGGGCCACCTTGGAGACGTAGGTCTGCTCTTCACACACGTAGTAGTTCCCGAATTCGTCGGGGACGGTGCCGGCGGGGGCCGAGGACTCGTCGTAGTACGTCTGGTAGCTGCTCGTCACCGTGACCTCGTCCTGAACGGTCGCCGAGAGGAGGCCGAACACGATGGGCAGTACTACGGCCAGGACCGCGACGGTCGTGTACGTCAGCACAGCCGACGCTGGCGTGCGGGCGGTCACCGCCGACCAGCCGAGCCCCAGCGCGCAAACGAGCAGCAGTTCGACTGCGAGCACGATGACCACGACGACCATCGACAGCACCGGCAGGCTGCCGCTCAGGTAGGCAAAGATCATGAAGGGCACCGCGACCGCGAGGAAGGCGAGCGACGCGGCCCACGACGCGAGTAGCTTCCCCAGCACGATGTCGGCCGCCGAGAGTCCCGTGGCCTGGAGCGGCGCCATCGTGCCGTCGCGCACGTCGCCGTTGATCGTGGTGGCCGACAACGTGGGCGAGATCACGAGCCCCAAGAACAGGACGAAGAACACGACGAGCCCGAAGACGATGTTCCCCGCGTCGGAGTCGCTGTCGCCCCCGAACGCCTGCAAAGCGCCCCACACAAGGAACGTCACGCCAGCAATGAGCGCCGCTGTCGCCGCGAGCGCCCACTTCCACTTGGTGGAGCGCACGCGTTGGCGCAGCTCAAGTTGGGTTACGAGCCACACCCCGGAGGGCGACACCGTCCACGCCTCGCGGCGCGCGGTGGAGCGGGTTCCGTCGCTCGGGGCAGACGCCGACGCGGCGGCCGGGTTCCCGCCGCTCCCTGGCACGGGCGACTGCGTCTGAGGTGAGCTGGTCGTCATCGCCTGTCCGTTTCCATCGTCAGGTACGCCTGTTCGAGCGCCGACCCCACCGGGGCGACACGTGCCACCCGAACTCCAGCGCCCACGAGAGCGGCGAGCAGGTCGGCGGCGTCGGCATCGTCGGCCACGCTCACGAGCGCGGATGCGACACTCACGAGCGCCGAGGTGGTGCTGGGGGAAGGCTTGGCGTCCGCCGCCTTGGGATCCGGGACCTCGAGCGTGAAATCGCGCTTTGCGACCGCGAGCGCCGAGGCGAGGTCACCGCCGCCACCACCACCGTCGATCGCGACCACGCGCCACCGAGTGCGCGCCCTCGCAACCTCGGCATCGGCCACATCCCCAAGAGTGACCCCCTTGGACATGAACACCGCGTCGTCGACCATCTCGTCGAGTTCCGCCAGCACGTGCGAGGAGACGAGCACGGCCTTGCCCTCGGCAGCGAACTCGCGCACGAGGTCGCGCAACTCCACGCGGCTCCGCGGGTCGAGGCCCGACGCCGGCTCGTCGAGTATCAGCACGCCCGGATCGTGAACCAGCGCCCGCGCGAGCGACAGGCGCTGCTTCTGGCCCCGGCTCAGCACGCGCGCCGGCTGCCCGGCGAGCTCCGCGAGGTGAACACGCTGAAGCAACGCAAAGCCGTTGGTTGTCGCCTCGGCCGCCGAGGCCCCGTACGCCCTGCCAAAGGTCTCGAGCGTCTCGAGGCACGTGAGCGACTCCCACGTGCCCAGCACGTCGGGCATCCAACCGACGGCCGTGCGGGCCGCCTTGGGATGCTCGAGCGGGCTCACGTCTCCCACATGGATGGTGCCACCGTCGGGCTTCAGCAGCCCCGCGAGCATCAGCATGAGCGTGGTCTTGCCGCACCCATTAGGACCGATCAGCGCCGTCACGGAGCCAGGCTCCACGGCCAGGCTCGCGTTGACGACGGCATGCACGGACCCGAAGGCCCGCCGCACACCGCTCGCCTCGACGGCGTATCTCGTGGTGGTGCTCACATCATTCACAACGCTTCCCCTAGATGTTTCGTTGGGTCCGTGCGGGATCGGCGCCCGATTTACGCCACCCGAGTACCCGCGCGCAACTTCTTGTAGGGCACCCGCAGGCGCCGCACCACGAGCGTCATGGAGCTAATGAGAAGCACCGCCTGGACGCCCAGGCCGAGCCATGGCGCACGGTTGTACGTGGCGCGCTGCAGCTGCAGAGCCTCCCAATCCTGACCGTTGTCGCCATAGTCGGGCTCATTTCCCGCTGCCATCGCCGCGATATTGGCACAGTCGTCGTACGAGTTCGACTTGAGGTCCTGCGCGGAGGGCCCGATGCGCGCGCCGCTGACGCCCTGGTGAATCTGCGCGAAGATCCCTGGGGCCGCGCGGCCATCCTCGGCGAAGGTGGTGGGGTTCACGATCGGCGAGAACTCCCCGATCATCACGGCGGGGTTGACGAGCAGCAGCCACGCCGTCTTCTCGGTATGCGCAACGCCGCGCTCATAGGTCTCTTCCACACATGCGAGGGAGTCGACGTCCACATCGGAGAAGTCCCCGCTCATGTAGGCGGCGTCGAGTGAAGTCTGTTGCTCGGCGCTGAGCTGCTCCCAGTCAATGTAGCGGCTCTTGTCGACGACCTTGTCAGAGACCAACGCCCCGCTGAAGGCGAACAGCACGAGCGAGCCGAGCACCAGGAAGCCCGTGGTGAGGTGCGCCAGCGAAACCGACGCCACCGCCCGCGCGGCAATCGCCGACCATGCGAGACCCACCGCGCTCGAGGCCAAGACCACGAACAGGATGACTGCGAGCACGATGAGCAGCTCGCCCCAGTGCCAGCCGGAACGCGAGAACGCGTACAGCAGGACCGGCGTGGTGGTCACGAGCATGGCAAACGACACGAACCACGACGCAATCAACTTTCCGAACGCGATATCGCCCGCGGTGAGGCGGGTCATCTGCAGCGGCGCGAGGACGCCCTCGCTCGAGTCGCCGTTGATCGAGGTGGCCGAAAGCGACGGGCCGATCAGCAGGCCAGCGCCGAGCACGAGCATCAACACCAACTCAAGCGGGGTCGAGTCCTTGCCGTCGGGCGACATCACCGACACGAGGAGCCCAAGCCCAATGATGATCGCGAGCATCGTGCCATACGCGAAGTAGCCCTTGGTCGACGGCCGCCGACGCAGCAGTTCGATGTGCGTCACGAGTGCGACCCCGCGCAGCGATGGGCGCCATGGATTGCCGCGGCGCGCGGTGCCCTGGACCGACGCTCCCTGGGCGGTTTCGGTCGCGGTCATCGTCGCTCCTCATTCATAGCCAGGTACGTCTGTTCGAGCGCGGAGCCCGCGGAGGCGAACGTGTCGATCTGTACACCCGAGTCCACGAGGGCCTTCAGCAGCCCCGCGGCGTATTCGCGATCCGTCACCGCGACGGTGACCGCGGTGCCCTCATCGGTGAACTCCATGTTGTTCGCGGCAAGGAGCTCCGTGAGCGCCGCGTGGTCCAGCGCCGAAATTCGATAGGCCGCGCGGGCTTTCGCCACCATCGCGTCCACGTCCGCGCCAAGCGTCTTGCCCTTGGACATGAACACGGCCTCGTCGACCATCTCGTCGAGTTCGGCAAGCACGTGAGACGACACCAGAACGGCCCTGCCCTCGGCCGCGAAGCCGCGCACCAGTTGGCGCAGTTCGATGCGCGAGCGCGGGTCGAGGCCATTCGCGGGCTCGTCCAGCAGCAACACCTGCGGATCGTTCATGAGCGCACGGGCCAGCGACAGTCGCTGCTTCTGGCCACGGCTCAGCACCCTGGCGGGCTGCTTAGCGAACTCGCTCAGGTGCACCCGCTCAAGCTGCTCCGCGCCCCTGGCTGCCGCGTCGGCCTTGCTCAGGCGGTACGACTGTCCCACGAGCGTGAGCGACTGCAGGCACGTGAGGTTGTCCCACGTCCCCAGCTGATCAGGCATCCAGCCGATGCTGGTGCGCACCCCCGCCCCGTCGACGCGCGGGTCCAGCCCGGCAACCCTGATCTCGCCCGCATCGGGCCGCAAAAGCCCCGCGAGCATGAGCATGAGGGTGGTCTTGCCGCATCCGTTGGGGCCGATGAGCGCGGTCACTGTTCCCGGCCGCACCACAAGCGAGGCATCGGCCACAGCGTGAACGGAGCCGAAGCTGCGCCTCACGCCAGCCGCGGAGATCGCGACGGCCACTTCCGTAGTCGTTGACGTCATGTCGAGAGCATATGAGCACGGCGACTTCACCGCTCGGAAACCGCACAAATTCAAGGGTCCGACACCCAAAGATCAGGGGAAACCCTGAGGCGGCCCACCCCGCCGGAGGGGCCAAAATAGGAGCGTCCGCCGCGTACCTCTAGAATATTGCGACGTGTGACCTTGTCACGATCCCCCCTCTTTTTTGCGGAGTATCAGCATGTCTCTCGTGGTGCAGAAGTACGGCGGCTCTTCGGTCGCCGACGCCGACGCGATCAAGCGCGTCGCGAAGCGCGTGGTGGAAACCCACCGTGCCGGCAACCAGGTGGTCGTCACTGTGTCCGCCATGGGTGACACGACAGACGAGCTGATCGAGTTGTCGAAGGCCGTCTCCGGCGCCTTGCACCCGCGCGAGATGGACATCCTGCTGACCGCGGGCGAGCGCATCTCGATGTCGCTGCTCGCCATGGCCGTGCGCGACCTCGGTGTGGGCGCTCAGTCCTTCACCGGCCCCCAGGCCGGCGTGATCACCACGGGCGCCTACGGACGCGCGCGCATCATCGACGTGACTCCTGGACGCCTGCGCTCCACGATCGACGCGGGCGAGGTCGCGATCGTCGCCGGCTTCCAGGGTTACAACCTGCAGAGCGAGGACATCCAAACCCTTGGCCGCGGCGGGTCAGACACCACCGCCGTCGCGCTCGCAGCCGCGCTGGGCGCCGACGTGTGCGAGATTTATACCGACGTCGACGGCGTATTTTCGGCCGACCCGCGCATCGTCCCTAATGCTCGCAAGCTCGACCGCATCACCTATGAGGAAATGCTCGACATGGCCGCATCAGGAGCGAAGGTTCTCATGCCTCGCTGCGTCGAATATGCGCGCCGCTTCAATGTGCCCGTCCACGTTCGCTCGTCCTTCTCGGGACTTGAGGGCACGTGGGTCATGGGCGAGACTGAAGGAGACACCATGGAAGAACCCATCATCGCCGGCGTGGCACACGAGCGCTCCGAGGCCAAGATCACGGTCATCGGCATTCCCGACGTGCCCGGCGCCGCCGCGCGGCTGTTTGAGGCCGTCGCGCGCGCCGACGTCAACATCGACATGATCGTCCAGAACGTGTCTGCGGTCGCGACGGGCGTCACCGATATCTCCTTCACGCTGCCGATGGACTCGGTCGAGGATGCCCGCGCCGCGATCTCTGCGGACAAGGACCTCATCGGCTACTCCGAGCTGGTGTCTGACGACACGATCGGCAAGGTCTCACTCATCGGCGCAGGCATGCGTTCATCCTCGGGCGTGAGCGCCAAGTTCTTTGCGGCCCTGCGCGACGCGGGCGTCAACATCGAGATGATCTCCACGTCCGACATCCGCATCTCCGTGGTGACGCGCGTCGACATGCTCGACATCGCCGTGCGCGCCGTCCACACCGCTTTCCACCTCGACTCGCTTCAGGGCGAGGCTGTCGTCTACGGAGGTACCGGCCGATGAGCGCTGCATCAACTCACCCCGTCATCGCCGTTGTGGGCGCGACCGGCCAGGTGGGCGCCGTGATGCGCGCGCTCGTGGGCGAACGCTTCCCCGACGCCACCGTGCGCTTCTTCGCCTCGTCGCGCTCGGCAGGCACGACGCTCCCCCACCTGGGTGCGGATATCACGGTCGAGGACATCGCTGGCGGCGACTACTCGGGCATCGACATCGCGCTGTTCTCCGCGGGCGGCGGGCCCTCGACCGAATACGCACCGCGCTTCGCGGCGGCGGGCGCGATCGTGATCGACAACTCCTCGGCCTGGCGTATGGACCCCGACGTCCCGCTCGTGGTCTCCGAGGTCAACCCCGAGGCCCTGGCCTCGATCCCTAAGGGCATCGTCGCCAACCCCAACTGCACCACCATGGCGGCCATGCCCGCGCTCAAGGTGCTGCACGAGGACGCGGGCCTTACTCGCCTCATCGTGTCGAGCTACCAGGCCGTCTCGGGCTCTGGCCTCGCGGGGGTCCGTGAACTCGACGGTCAGATCAAGTCCGTCGTGTCCGAGGCGACCGCCCTCGTCCACAACGGCGCGGCCGTCAAGATGGCCGAGCCCTCCGTCTACGTCGAGCCGATCGCGTACAACGTGATCCCGATGGCCGGCGCCGTGATCGACGACGGCTCCAACGAGACAGGCGAGGAACGCAAGCTTCTCGACGAGTCGCGCAAGATCTTGGGCCTTCCCGAGCTGCTCGTCTCGGGCACGTGTGTACGCGTGCCCGTCTTCACAGGCCACTCGCTGTCGATCAATGCCGAATTCTCTCGCCCCATCAGCCCGGCGCGTGCGTACGCCCTGCTGGCCGACGCACCCGGCGTGAGGGTCGACGAGGTCCCCACCCCCCTCAAGGCCGCAGGCGGCGACGTGAGCCTCGTGGGCCGCATTCGCCAGGACTTGGGCGTCCCCGAGGGACGCGGACTCGCGCTGTTCATCAGCGGAGACAACTTGCGCAAGGGCGCCGCCCTGAACGCTGTTCAGATCGCGGAGCTCATCGCAGCGACGCTCTAGGAACGTCGCCCGCTCATCACGCGATTGCCTCGCGATACCGACGCCTTCACTTCCGCAAGGGGGTAAAGCGGCGTGTGAGCGGGATCGTTGATGAGCGCCCCAAAGGCAAGTTCGCCCGCACCTATCGGCACCATCCGCTCGCCCAGGCCGCTTCGGACGATGGCCATGTCGCGTCCTAGCGGCCCAAAGGACTGCTTGGCCACCTGTGCGCGAATGCGGTCCCCCCGCACTTCAAGCAGGGAACCCACGTGCCCTCCGAGGATCACAAGCTCCGAGCCGAACACACACGCAAGCGAGGCGATGCCCTCGGCCAGCGCGTCGGCCTGAGAATCCAGCTCTGCCTCGACTGCGGCGCCTGGCCCGCTCGCGTACAGGGCGTCGAGTTCGTCGAGGCTTACGAATCCAAGGCCAGCGGCCTTCCAGATGCGGCGCACGTTGACAACCGTCTCAAGGCACCCTGTGCGTCCGCAGGGACACAAGGCGCCGTCACGGTCCAGCAAGACATGCCCGAGTTCCATACCGAACCCGTGGGAACCGCGCATGAGCAGGCCCTCGGAGACCACGCCGCCACCCAAGCCCGAGTTCGACCCATTGAAGTACATGACGTTCTCGAAGCCCCTGCCGGCGCCGTAGCGGGTCTCGGCGATGACGCCCAGCGTCGAATCGTTAGAAAGCCACGTGGGAAGCCCGACCGCTTCCTCAACCATCGCGGCGAAGGGCACGTCCTCCCACCGCATATAGGGCGCGATCATGACCGACTTATTGCGCTCGTCGACAATCCCGGGAACGGCCACACCGATGCCCGAGATTCGCGTCGTCGACGGCAAGGTTTCGACCGCCCGTGCGACAAAGTCCCTCGCGACCTTGACCGCCTCGGCCGGCGTCATCACCTCGGACGTCAGTTTCATTTCCCGCAGGCGCACCGCACCACCGAGCCCGACGACCGCGCCGATGAGGCCTGCGGCGTCGGGGATGATCGCGATCGCGACCACGTCGGGATCGGACTGCACCACGGGGCTGGGACGGCCCACTCGGCGTTCCGCGAAGGGCTCGGTCTCGAGCACGAGTCCCAGTTCAACGAGTTCGCCGACGAGCGCGCCGATGGTCGAGCGATTGAGGCCCGAGAGCCGGGTGAGGTCGGCTCGGGACAGGGCGCCCCGACTGTGCACGCTTGACAGCATCAACGAGAGATTGCGCTGACGCGTCTCCTCATTGCGGCTGCCGCGAGCAACACGTTCGTCGACGTCTTCGTCGTTCATGCCTGTCCCGTCTGGGTTTGTTGTGACAGCCAGCGTACCGGCGGCGTTCGAGGATGCCCCCACCCAGCCAGCTTTTCGATAATGAGACGGCGGGCCCTCCCCGGAAAGGGCGTCGGCATCGTCACCGGCGTCGTCGGGGTGATCGCTCGCCGCCGCTACGCGGCACCTCACTCAACCCCTCCTCGTTCGTTCGCAGAAAGAAGAAGGCCGACCCGAGGGCCGGCCTTCTTCTTCTGCTCACTCTCTTCGTCGGGGTGACAGGATTTGAACCTGCGACCTCGTCGTCCCGAACGACGCGCGCTACCAAACTGCGCCACACCCCGTGAAAAGCCTGCTTAGGATATCTCCCCATCGACCCACACGCGAAATCGGTGGATCCGATTCAGTCCCTTGCGACCAAAGTCACGAGGGTTGCCTCGGGCCTGCAGGCGAAGCGCACGGGCGCATACGGAGACGTTCCGGCCCCCGCACTCACATGCAACCAGGTCGATTCTGGGTCTCCCTGTTCGCCCGGCCACGACGAGAGCCCCTTGACCCTGCGGCGGTCCAGATCGCAATTGGTGACGAGCGCGCCGAACCCGGGCACACAGACCTGGCCGCCATGAGTGTGGCCAGCGAACATGATGTCCGCGCCGTCGAGGGTCAGCTGCTCAAGAGCACGCGCATAGGGTGCGTGCACCACCCCGAGATGGAGCGTGCCGCGCTCGCCCTCCGCGGACGGCATGGCGTCACGCCCGATGTGCGGGTCGTCCATGCCCACTGCAGTCACGTCTGTTCCCGCTACGGTGAGCCGGGTGCGGGCGTTGTTGAGGTCCGCCCACCCGGCGTCGGTAAAAACCTTACGCAGGGACTCGGTAGGCAGCGCAGCACGGGCCTCGTGCAGACGGGATGGCCCCCCGAAGTACACGAGAGGGTTCACCGGCCGTGGCGCCGCGTAGTCGTTGGAACCGAAGACGAACAGCCCTGGAAGGCCAAAGAAGGGCGCGAGCGCCTCGGCCACAGTGGGGACCGCGTCGGCGTGGCCGAGGTTGTCCCCCGTCACCACCACCAGGTCAGGACGCTCATCGGCCAGAGAGGCCGCCCATGCGACCTTGTCCCGCTGTGACGGCGTCATGTGCAGATCGGACACGTGAAGCACCTTGATGGGCGATGCCCCGCGCGGCAACACTGCAACGCTCACACGTCGCGTGGTGAACGCGTGGGCTTCCGCGAGGCCCCAGCCAAGGCACGCGGCACCGAACGCCGCGACGCCAAGGGTCACGCCCACCAGGGGACGCATCGACACCTAGGGCCCCGGGGTCGGAGTGGGAACTGGAGCCTCTGGAACCGCCCAGCCAGACGGCGGAGAGGCACTGAACTGCGCGGGAGGCCAGTTACCTGCACCGCCCCACCAGTCGGAAGGCGGAACGCTCTGGTCCCAACCCGACGGCCAGTTGTACCACCACGCGGGGAACTGGTCCGTGGACAGGTAGTACGTCATCGTGCCACCTGGGAGCATCGAGGAACCGACCTCGGGGCTCTGCTTGACGATGGTTCCGGGAGCCGCGCTCGGGTCGTAGACGAGTTCGGACGAGGCCACGTAGGTGAAGCCTGCATCGTTGATCGTCTGCTTCGCTTCGCTCTCGGACATCAGGAGCACGTTGGGCACGGGCTTCTTGACGCCGTTCAGGACGGTCGAGGCCACGTCGCGGAACCCAAGCGGCTCCATGTTCGCGGTGGCGCCAAGCATGAAGGCCTGCCAGATGGGCGCGGCAATGTCGCCGCCGTACCAGTAAGACTTCGACACTCCGTTGATCGTGAAGTTCTGCCATCTCCCATTCACCAAGCTGCGTTGGAGTGGGACATCGACCTCGGCGTTACCCACCCAGACGGCGGTCGAGAGCTGCGGCGTGTATCCGACGAACCACATGTGCTTGTTGTCCTGGGAGGTACCCGTCTTACCCGCCGCTGGACGGCCTAGCGCCGAGTTGGGCGCTGTGCCGCCCCTTTCGAGCACCGCGGTGAGCGCGTACGTCACACCGTCGGCAATCTCTTGGCTGATCACCTCGGCACACTTGGTCGCCGGCGGCACCACTTCGGTACCGTCCGCAAACGTCACGGCCGAGCCATCGAGCTTGGTCATCGACACGATCGCGCGGGGCTCGCAGTGCACTCCACCGTTGGCAAAGGTCTGGTAGATGGACGCCATCGTCAAAGGCGAAGCGTTCTGCGAGCCAAGGGTGACCGAGGGAACCAACTGGAAGTCGGCGTTGTCCGCCCGGTGATAGCCCAGGGCCGTGGCCATGTCCCTGACCGCACACAGGTCGAGTTCGGATGACATCGCCGCGAACGCGGTGTTGACGGAGAGCTTGGTCGCGGTCAACACCGACATCTGGCGGGCTTCCGAAGCCTCGACGTTGCCCACCTTCCAGGTCCCGACGAACCGCGCGTCCACACAGCTCGCCTCCCACTTGGTCATATCAAAACTAGTCTTCTGTCCGGCGACCGTCTGGGTTAGCGCGCGCCCCGTGTCGAGCCACTCGGCCAGGATGACCGGCTTGAAAGACGAGCCCGGAGAGAAGCCCCTGGATCCGCCGAAGTCCCTATCCACCGAGTAGTTGATGGCCGTCGTTCCCGGCTCGGTCGACGTCGGATCAAAGTCCCTGTTCTGGGCCATCGCGACGATGTCGCCCGTCGCATTGTCGAGCGACACCAACGCGTCCTCGAGGCCCGAAGGATCACCGGCGGGGACGGCGCCCGTCACCGCGGCATTCGCCTGAGCCTGCAGGTTGGCGTCGAGGGTGGTGACGATGCTCAGGCCACCCTTGTAGAGGAGCGAGGCGCCCTCGTCCTTGAACGCATCGTCGTTCGTGATGATCTTGGTGACGTAGTTGCAGAAGAAGGGCGCAAGCGAGGATGCCGCGCAACCGAACTTGGGGTAGGTGACGTTGAGCGTGTCCCCGATCGGCGTGTTGATCGCCGCGTAATACTCGGACGAGCTGAGGTCCCTCACGCCGTTTTCGTCCACCTGCGAGTGCATGGTCTCGAGCACGTGGTTGCGACGGGCCTCACTGGCCTCGGGGTACTTGGTGGGGTCCAACTGCGTAGGGTTCTGTGTGATTCCCGCGATGGTGGCCGCCTGAATCGCGGTGAGCTCCGATGCGTGGATACCAAAGTAAAACTGCGATGCGGCCTCGACGCCGTAGACGCTCGGGCCGTACTGAGCGATGTTCAGGTACTGCGCCAGCACCTGTTCCTTGCCACAATCCACGGCGGGCTCCGACGAGCAGGTTGAGCCCCACTCCGCGTTGAGCTTCTCCTCGTACGCAAGCGCAAGACGCCACTCACGGACCTTGCGCGTGATCGTGGTCTCCGTCGCGGCCTCGAGCGCGGCCTGCTGTTGCGCCTCGTCGGTGATGTTCTGTGCGGAGGCAAGCAACGTGTTCTTCACCAGCTGCTGGGTGATGGTCGAGGCGCCCTCGGAACCATCTACCGTCAGGAACTTCACGCCCGCTCGCACGAGGCCCTCGCCATCGACGCCGTTGTGCTCCCAGAAGCGCTTGTCCTCGACGTCGACCTGGGCCTTCTGCATCCACGGCGAGATCTCCTCAAGGGGGACCACGATCCGGTTCTCCGTATAGAAGGTCGCCAACAGGGTGGTGCCGTCTGATGCGTAGATATTGGACGACTGTGGCAGGTCCGTCTCGTTGAAGGCGTCGGGCAGCGACTCGAAGATCTGAGCGGTGCCGTTGGTAGCCTGCCCCGCGAGCGTCACAGCGGGCAAGGCGAGTCCCGCAAGCAGCACTCCGCCCATCACAGAGAAGAGGAGGAAACCGGCGACCGCAGTCACCAATTCGACGGCGGTGACTCTTCCGTCACGGCGCGCGCGTTCAGCGGTAAACAGACCCATGGGAGAACCTTACGTGGTGAGACAGCCGGCTGAGATGGTCAACGAGCGGCGGCCGCTCCACGTTCCGCTGTGGGGTCTAGGCTCGTCGCATGACCACCTGGGAGTATGCCACCGTTCCGCTCATTGAGCACGCCACCAAGCAGATCCTCGACCAGTGGGGATCCGATGGCTGGGAGCTCGTCACCGTCATCACCGGACCCACTGGAGGGCTCGTCGCATATTTGAAGAGATCCACGTCATGAGCCACTCGGAGCGACTCGCGGCCGCGGGGCTCGTGCTGCCCGCAGTGGCGACGCCCGTGGGCGCCTATGTGCCTGCTATTCGCCACGGAGACCTCGTCTCGACGTCGGGCCAGTTGCCCTTTGTCAACGGCGCCCTCCAGGCTTCCGGCATCGTTGGCGCGACCGTGACGCCCGAGCTAGCGGCAGAATGCGCCCGCACGGCGGCCCTCAACGCGGTGGCCGCCGCAGCGCAGGCTGCCGGGGGAATCGACCAGATCGAATCCGTGGTGCGCGTCGTTGGCTATGTCGCCAGCAGCCCCGACTTTGGCGGCCAGCCCGCGATTATGAACGCCGCGTCGAACCTGATGACGGAGATCTTTGGCGACGCGGGCAAGCACGTGCGCTCCGCAGTGGGCGTGGCAGCACTGCCCATGGGCGCTCCGGTCGAGGTTGAGATCGTGGTCGCGCTTCGCTCGTAGCGAGTCGCCCGCGCTCGTAGCGAGTCGCCCCGCCGTCACACGTGCTTAGCGCGAGCGTGCGCGCAGTCGCTCGGGTTCGTACACCTCGACGGCACCGATGTGCACATCGATCCAGCCGCGCGAAGCAAAGTCCGCGAGCGCCTTGTTCACGGTCTCTCGCGAGGCTCCCACGAGCTGAGCCAGTTCCTCTTGGGTCAGGCCATGACGCACCGTGACGTGCCCGCGTTCCATCCGACCGAAGCGGTGGCCAAGATCGAGGATCGCCTTGGCGACACGGCCGGGAACGTCGGAGAAGATCAGGTCCGCCATCGTGTTCGACGTGCGGCGAATGCGCTGAGCCAGGGCCCGCAGCATATGCCTGCTCATATCGAGGTGACCGTCGAGCCACACGTCGAGCGTGGGCTTGGGAAGCTCGTACACGATGGTGTCTTCGACGGCGTGGGCGCGGGACATGCGCGGGCCCGGATCGAACACGGACAGCTCGCCAAACATGTCGCCCACACCAAGAAGCGCAAGCAGGTTCTCGCGACCGTCGCGTGCGGTCCTCGCGAGTTTGACCTTGCCGCGCACGATCACATACATCGCCGAGCCGTCGTCGCCCTCGTGAAACAGGGTCTCTCCCCTGCCCACCTCACGACGCGTCATCATCGCGATCAAGGAGCGTGCGTTTTCGGCATCCATGCCACCAAAAAGTGGCGCGGAGCGCAATAACTGCTCTTCGCGGGGGTTTTGGGGGGTTTCAGGCATGGTTCACCTTATGCGCCATCGAGGCACGATGCGCCTCTCCCATAACATTCACCACGTCCGCTGTCACCGTCTCTAAGTTTTCGCTCACGCGCGCCTCGTAGGAATCCAAGCGGACGAGCAGGGCATCGACACGGTCAATATTACCCGGTATCCCCTCCGATTCGTCAGTCCAGATCGCTGCGGCGAGTTCCGACGACGTGGGGGCGTCGGCCGCGAGTGCCTCCCAGGCCGCGTCCAGATCGATCGCGCCCGTCTCACCGGGGAATGCGATGCGCGCCACCATCAGGTCTCTTCTGGCCCGCAAGAGCCTGGACCACCATCGGATGCGGGCGAGTTCGCGACGCATCTCACGCCGTTGGTGACGCAATTGGGGCAGGCGCATTTCAGCGGTCGTCACCATGTGCCTCACCGCCCGTCGCCTCGCTAGAGAAACCGTCCGCACCGTATATCGGCGTGACCGCGGCGCGCCTTGAGTCCGGCCTAGAGTGTGGCCATGCCTCGATCCGCCCGACTGAGCGTCGCCGATGCGCACGGCGGCCCACCTTCGCCTGGGCTGGTGCGCAGGGCGCGCAAAATCAACCGCGAGCTGGCCGCCGTCTATCCAGACGCGAAGTGCGAACTCGATTTCGATGGACCGTTCCAACTCGTGGTCGCCACCGTGCTGAGCGCTCAGTGCACCGACGTGAGGGTCAACCAGGTCACGCCTGCGCTCTTCTCCAGGTATCCCGACGCCGAGTCGATGGCGTCCGCGTCGAGGGAAGAACTCGAGGGCCTCATCCACTCGACGGGCTTCTTCCGCTCGAAGTCGACGAGCCTGCTCGACCTGTCGCGCGACCTCATCGAGCGTTTCGATGGCAGCGTGCCGGGGCGCCTCGCGGACCTTGTCACCCTGCGTGGGGTGGGACGCAAGACCGCGAACGTCGTCCTCGGCAACGCCTTTGATGTACCCGGAATCACGGTCGATACCCATATGGGCAGGCTCGCACGACGCCTGGGCCTCACGACGAACGAGGATCCCGTGGCGGTCGAGCGAGACCTCAACGTGCTCATCGAGCGCCGCGAATGGACGCTGTGGTCGCACCGGATCATCTTTCACGGACGCCGACGCTGCACCGCACGCAAGCCCGACTGTGCCGGATGCGAAATAGCCCGCCTGTGCCCTTCGGCCGGCAGGGTCTAGATCACCTCGGCGTCGCTCTTCTGGGCCGCGGCACGGGAATCGGGGACGGGAGTGGAGCGCTCCTCGTACTGGTGTCGATAGTGCCGGTCGCGCCACATCAAGAGAGCGGAGCCGACCAAGGCTGCGAGCACCGAGGCCCCTAGCACCGACATCTTGACCTCCGACGAGCGATCGCCCGCGAAGGCAAGATCCCCGATCAGGAGCGACACGGTGAAGCCGATGCCCGCGAGACACGCCATTCCCAGCACGTCCCACCAACTCAGCCCGCGGTCGAGCGACGCCTTGGTGAACGTCGCCACCAGGAACGTAAACAGCAGGATGCCGATGGGCTTACCGATCACGAGGCCCGCGACGATGCCCTGAGCGACGGGGTCGCTCGCGGCCGCGCGCAGGGCCTCGGAGTCGATGGCCACACCCGCGGCAAAGAGCGCGAAGATCGGCACCGCGACGGCGGCCGAAAGCGGCCTCCACCAGTGCTCCCAATGTTCGGCGAGGCTGTGCTTCTCGCCGCCACGCTTGATCGCGGGCACCGCGAGGCCGAGTGCGACGGCCGCGATCGTCGCGTGGACACCCGAAGCGTGCATCAGGGCCCATGCCACGAGCGCGAGCGGCACGAGCACCCACGCCGTGGTGATGTTCTTCTTGATGAGGAACCAGAACAGGGCGATCGAAGCCACCGAGGCCCCGAGCCACACGAACGAAAGCCCATCGGAAAAGAAGACCGCGATGATGATGATCGCGAGCAGGTCGTCGACCACGGCGAGCGTAAGAAGGAAGGCGCGCAACGCGTTCGGGAGCCACTTGCCCACGATGCTGAGCACTGCCACCGCGAACGCGATGTCCGTCGCGACCGGCACCGCCCATCCCGAGGAGTCGCCACCGCTCTGCGTGGCGTTGATGATGAGGAAGATTCCGGCGGGCACGACCATTCCGCCGATGGCAGCCACGATGGGGACGATCGCGGTCGCGGGCTTGCGGAGCTCACCGGCGACGATCTCGCGCTTGAGCTCGAGCCCAATGACAAAGAAGAAGACCGCGAGCAGCCCGTCCTTGGCCCACGTGGAGAGGCTCAGGTCGAGGTGCAACGCGTGGGGACCGACGACGGTGTTTTGCATCGTCTCGTAGCCACCCGACCACGCGCTGTTCGCCCACACCAGGGCGACCACGGTTCCGATGAGCAGCAGGATCCCGCCGGCGCGCTCGGTGCGCAGCACATCGGCAAGGGTCTGCTCGGACGACGGACTCAGTCGGCTAAACAGCCTCTTTGCACGCGTGCGCACGATGGTGGCCTCTTTCGTCGTGGGGGAAACGGGGCTTGACCCGTCTTCAGCCTACAGAGCGCGACGGGGCACCCCCACAGCGCCAACGCGTCACGGGGGCGTCATGATTCCCGAGGCACGGGGCGTGCGGGCTGTTAGGCGTCCGCGAGGTGCGCGGGGGTCGAAGCTGCAGGCGGCTTCACGGGAAGCGGATCGAAGCGATAACCCACGTTGCGCACCGTACCGATGAGCTGCTCGTGTTCGGCGCCAAGCTTGGCCCTCAAGCGTCGGACGTGGACATCCACCGTGCGCGTGCCGCCGTAGTAGTCGAATCCCCAGACTTCCTGAAGCAACTGGTCACGCGTGTACACGCGACCTGGATGCTGCATGAGGTACTTGAGGAGCTCGAACTCCTTATAGGTAAGGTCCAACGCGCGGCCCTTAAGCCTCGCGGTGTAGCCACCGACGTCGACGTTGAGCTCGCCCGACGAGTACTCGGCCGCCTTATCGAGAGGATCATTGCTTGCGGCACGGCCAACGAGGAGCCGGATCCGGGCCTCGACCTCGGCGGGCGTCGCCTCGGTGAGGACTACATCGTCGGCGCCCCATTCGGCCGTCACGATGGACATTCCGCCCTCGCGGAGCACCAACAGGACGGGCACGTTGACGCCTGTCACCTGGATCAGCCTGCAGTTGTTGCGGGCCTCCGCGAGGTCGTTGCGCGCGTCGACCACCAGCACGTCCGCGTCGAGCGCGTCGAGCATCGCAGAGGGCTCTGGGGCGACGACGCGCGTACGGTGGCCAAGGAGCGAAAGCGCAGGCAGGACACCCGCAGCGCCGTCAGTAGACGGCGTCAGCACGAGCAGGTCTGCCATGGCACCTCCGGTTTGGTTCACTTTAGCGCGAGCACTCGTGCGAGACTTACGCGCGTGAACCCCTTGACTCGCGCCACCGCCACCACGGGCGCTGCAGCCGTCGTTGCGGTCACCGGTTTCATGGGAACGCGCTACCTCGCTGTGGGAGTAAGCCTACTCATTGCCGTGGCCGCCTTCGGCTGGCCGAGGCTCCTGCGCGTGTATCGCCGACGCGTCAGCACCGTCATCATCACCGCCTCCGGCGCCCTGTCGGTGGTGGCCATCGGCTTTGGTCGCGACGAGCCCTACCTGCGTTACGGCGTGGCCGCCGCCGGCGCCGCCGTGCTTCTTGCTCTCTCCGCCGAGGTGTTCTTCCCCTCTCCGCGAGGCCGCGCCGTCACGTCGGTCACCGGAATGATGGCAGGAGCCATCGTGGCTGTGTCCGCAGGCGCGTGGGTGGCCGCCGAACGCACCCCTGGCGCGAGCGACCTCGTGGTGGCCGCCGCCGCCGCTCTCGCCTTAACCGGCGTCGCCTCGGTCCTGACGTCGAATGCCACGATCAACGCGATCGCGGCCATGGTGCTCGGCACCGGCGCGGGTGGCGCCATGGGCGCGGTCTTCGACTCGATCGGGTGGCCAGGAGGCGCGCTCGTCGGCTTCATCGCGGCGTCCTCGGTGCTGATCGTCGCCGAACTCACTCAGCGCGAGCCAGCCCCCCGACACTTCCTCGCGGCCGTCTCGTCCGGCATCACGCCCGTGCTCGCCTCCGGAGTGCTCGTGTACCTCGGCGGACGACTGCTGGTCGGCTGATGCTTCTTCGACTCATCCTGGTGGGCGTCCTGCTCGCCGGTGCTTCCGTGGGCTACCTCTGGTGGACGCGTCAGCAGGGCAAGGTGCGCCACGTCGTCGTGGCCGGCGCGCTCACCCCTGCCGACCTTGGCGCCCCTCGCGGTCAGCGCGCCACGCTCGTTCAGTTTTCGACGCCGATCTGCGCCAAGTGCCCGCCCACGCGTGCGCTCCTGCTGCGCGTCATCGCGGAAGACCCGTCGGTGAGCCACGTCGAGATCGACGCGTCTGAACACCTTGACCTGGCCCGCAGGCTCGACATCATGCGCACGCCCACCACGCTGATCCTCAACGCCGACGGCGTGGTCGTCTCACGCATGAACGGCGCACCGTCCGAAGCCCAGGTCCGCGAGGCCCTCGCCGAGGTCCCCCCGGCCACCGAGTACTCCATCTAGCGAGCGCCGCATCGGGTGAACGCTCCAGCCGGCGAGTGCACGGACCACTAGACTGACGCCTCACCTAGGAGGTGCCGTGTCCCCCACCGACGACATCCGAATTGATCCCCGCGGTTATCGCTTTGGCGCTCTCGTGACTCTCGCGATCGCCCTCGCAGCACTGCTCTTTGGCGCCGGCACCGTCGGCCTCATCTTCATGGCCGTGCTCACGGCGATGTTCATACCAGGCGCGACGGTCGGCCCACAGGTCACGGTGCAGTCCTTTCTGTTCCGCACCCTGATCCGTCCGCGCATCGGTCCCCCCACGGAGACCGAGAGCTTCCGTCCGCCGCGTTTCGCGCAGCAGATGGGACTTGCTATGGCGGGCGCCGCGCTCGTCCTTGGGCTTGCGGGTGCCGACGCCGGCTATTACGTTTTCGCCGCGCTCGTGACCGTCGCGTCGTTCCTCAACGGGGTGTTCGGCTTCTGTGCGGGCTGCGAGATCTACCTGGCCTTCAAGCGCGCCACCACCAAGGCGGCCTAACGTGAGCCGCCTCGTGGTCAAGTGCACGTGGGGCGTCGAGCGCGCAGAAACGCTGCTCCAGGCCTTCACCGTGGCGGCGACCGCGGCGGCGAGCGGCATCGAGGTGAGCATGTGGCTCACGGGCGAGGCCAGCGTGTTCGCGTTGCCAGGCACCGAGGACGTGACGCTTGCCCACGCGGCGCCGCTTTCGCAGCTCCGTGACGCGGTCATGGCGGGCGGGACACTGACCCTCTGCACGCAGTGCGCCTTGCGGCGGGAAATCGCACCCGAGGACCTGATCGCGGGCGTGCGCATCGCGGGTGCCGCCACGTTCCTTGAGGAATCGCTCGCGCCTGATACGACTGTCCTCGTGTACTGACCACGCCTCGCGCGTCCGCTTCGTATGATGGAGACACCATGACTGGACTCGAAGCAACCTTCCTAGCCCTCGCCCTCGTCGCGTTCGGCGCGACCGCCTGGGTGGTCGGCATCGTTCTGTGGCGCGTTCTCAAGGCCCCCAAGCGGTGACGTTCACGCTTCCCGACGACCTCGCCCCTGAGGTTTATCCCCTCGCGTGGCTCGTGGGCGCCTGGTCGGGCACAGGCTTCATCGAATACCCGAACATTCCGCGCACCGAGTTTCGCTCGGACGTGACGTTTGATCACGACGGCGGCCCGTACCTGATCTACCGGTGCACGTTCACCGCGATCGGCCCCGATGGCCAGGACGCGGCGGTGTGGTCCAGCGAACAGGGCTACTGGCGCGTACCGCCGGTTGCCCCCGAGGGCTTTGAGCTGGGCGTGAACCAGCACCCGGTCGAAGTCCTGGTGGCCGATGCTGCCGGTTCAGTGGCGCTCTTCCTTGGGCTTGTGGGCAACGGCAAGGTCGAGGTGGCGACCGACCTGATGGCCAGGACCGAAAGCGCCCCCGACATCGGAGGAGCCTCCCGTCTCTACGGACACGTGGACGGCGAACTGATGTTCGCCTTCGATATCGCCGCCTTTGGCAACGACCTCCAGAGTTACGCGGCGGGACGGATGTATCGGGTTGAAAAATCTGGGGTCGAGGAATCGTGACGGCCCCCTCGGTCGTTCACCCTTCATGACCACCACACCGATCATGCCTGTCGACTCTTCCCCAGCGCCCTCGCCGTTGCTCACGGTCAAGGGCGCCGTGCCCGCGCAGGGCGCCGACGCGGGGGTGGCCTGGCATTACGGCGACCCCGTGGCGGAGCAGCGCGCGCTCGAGGCCGGGCGTGCCGTCGTCGACCAATCGCACCTCGGCATCGTGACCGTGACGGGGCCCGACCGGCTGACGTGGCTCAACTCGCTCAGTTCCCAAGAGGTGGCGTCGTTGACTCCCGGAGTCTCGACCGAGCTCATGATCCTCAACCCCCAGGGCCGCATCGAATACGTGGCGGCGGTGGTCGACGACGGCGAAACAACGTGGCTCATCACCGAGACCGCAGCAGGCTTGGCCGCGCACCTTGACCGCATGCGGTTCATGCTGCGTGTCGAGGTCGCAGACGTGACCGCGGATTGGGCCGCGATCGGCGAACCCGTGACGTCTCTCGCCGCGGGCCGTGTCACCTGGGTTGACCCGTGGCCGCGCATCGCCGAAGGGGGCACCTCTTACGCGCCCGCCGAGGGCATCGCGCCAGCACTGCGCTCATGGCGCCTCGTGCTGGTGCCCAGGGCCGAGCTTGCCGCCGAAGTCGAATCCCGCATCGGCGCTGGAGCCGTGCTCGCGGGCACCTGGGCCACCGAGGCCCTGCGCATCGCCGCACACCGTCCGCGCGCGGCGACCGAGGTCGACGAGACCTCGCTTCCCCATGAGCTCGACTGGCTGCGCACCGCCGTGCACCTGCATAAGGGCTGTTACCGCGGCCAGGAAACCGTCGCCAAGGTCCACAACGTGGGCAGGCCCCCGCGCAGGCTCACGCTTCTTCACCTCGACGGATCGGGCGCGGACCTTCCCTCGCCTGGCGCCGTGGTCACGATCGACGGCTCTGATACTCCCGCCGGTCGGGTCACCTCCGTGTCGCGCCACCACGAGCTGGGACCCATCGCCCTGGCCGTGCTCAAGCGCTCAACCGACCCGTCGGCGACGCTCATGGTGGTCGGCGACGACGGCCCCGTCTCGGCTTCCCAGGAGATCATCGTGAACGCCGAGGGCTTCTCGGCCGACCGCCCGCCCAAGCCGGGCCCCACAGCCAAGGGGCTGCTGATGGGCAAGGGCTGCGCGGCCGACGGCGGGGACATGGGCTGATAGCCCGCACGCTCGCTCGTGTCCGCGACCCGGCTCCCGCGTCGGCTACCGTGACTCCCGGAGGAAGACATGTTCGCTTTGTTGCAGTCGCTCGTCACCAACGTCCTTACGTACGCGGCCTTCGGTGGCGCCGTCTGGGGGCTCATCGATGCGGCGCGCCGCGCGCCAGGCGCGTTCACGAACGCAGGCAAGCAATCCAAGACCCTGTGGGTCGTGATCTTGAGTGTCTCGTCTGCCCTCCTCTTTGTCGCGTTGCCTTACCCCTACGGCAGCCAACAACTGAGCATCTTCGGCATCGTCGGCCTTGCTGCCGCGGTTGCCGTGATCGTCTACCACGTGGGCGTCAAGCCCGCCCTGGGCGCACACCGCAAGGGCCCGAAGGGCGGCGGGCGCAGCACCAAGGGCGGCTGGTAGCTCCATGCGAGCCGTACTCCAGCGAGCATCGCGCGCGTCCGTCGTGATCGATGGCGCCGAGGTTGCCGGCTTTGAGGGCCAGGGCATCGTCGCGCTCGTGGGCGTGACTCACGAGGACGGACCCGCCGAGGCCGCGCTCATCGCCCGCAAGATCCACGACCTGCGCATCCTCGACGGCGAGAAGTCCGCGCTCGAAGCCGGAGCGCCCGTCATCGTCGTGAGCCAGTTCACCCTGTATGGGGACACCCGCAAGGGACGTCGCCCCACGTGGAATCAGGCCGCGCCGGGGCCCGTGGCCGAGCCGCTCGTCGCGGCCGTGGTCGTGGCCCTGCGCGAAGCCGGCCTCACCGTCGGCACCGGGGTTTTCGGGGCTGACATGGCCGTGAACCTGACCAATGATGGGCCCATGACGATCCTGCTCGAGGCGTAGCGCACCGCTACGCGCGGTCGCGTACCAAGAGGTCGCCGACCTCGCAGTCGAGGGCATCACAGATGGCGACGAGCGTCGAGTAGCGAATGGCGCGCGCCCTGTCGTTCTTGAGGATCGACAGGTTGACCACAGAGACGCCCACGATCTCGCTCAGCCGCGTGAGTGTCATGTCGCGGCTCTCGAGCAGCTCATCGAGGCGACAGTGGATCCCGGTGTCTTCCGACTCCGCAGGGCTCATACCAGCCCCTCCGTGTCGCGACGGAGGCGCTCGCCTACCCTGATCGCCGTCCCCACTGCGGCCAAAAGCAGCACCGCAGCCGCGGGTGCAAGGCCTGCGCTGAAGTTGACGGTCTCATAGGTGTATTCGGAGAGAGCCGACATGGCGCCGTTGGTGGTCATGTTGGTGAGGATGGAGCTCGCAAACCACCCGAACGTCACCACTCCCGCACCCAAGAACACGAGGTTTCCGCTGCGACGAGTGAAGACGTCCGCTTGCGCCAGTTGCAGGCAGAACATGGCCGCGAGTATCAGTCCGATGCTCCACGTGAGCCCGACCACTACAGGCTGCGCCCACAGGGCAACCAGGGTGGCGGACGCGGGGTCCGCGACCACGACGGTCACGGTGTCCACTTGAGCGCTCACCAACGCGCCGTCCGGGCCCAGCGGGAGTGCGACGGTCTCGCCACTGAGCGGCACGCGCACCGGGATGTCGTGGCCAGGGGCAACGTCGATGAGTCGCCCGACCATGGAGGTGAGCGCAATGGCGATGCCCACCACGGCGAAAGCTACCGATAGATAGAGGCCGATGCGATCGGACCTATCCACCCGAGTGATGTCTGACATGAGACTCTCCGTATCGTTTATCGTTGGTATTGATAAACGATATGCCACGTACCGATTGCCGTCAAGGCGTCGAGCATCGGGGAGCTCCCAGCATTACGGGCTCGTCACAACTCTCACGCCCACCGCGAACATGGGCATCTCCCCCGGGTACCGGTGGTTAGCCTGGGTACAACGCCATGCGTCCCCATGCACGGCCTAGGAGGTCACGATGTTCGAACGGTTCACAGACCGCGCTCGCCGCGTAGTCGTGCTTGCCCAAGAAGAGGCACGCATGCTCAACCACAACTACATCGGCACCGAGCACATCCTTCTCGGCCTGGTCCGAGAGGGCGAAGGCGTCGCAGCCAAGGCCCTCGAGGCCATGGACATTTCGCTCAACGGCGTCCGCGAGCAGGTGCAGGAGATCATCGGCGAGGGCTCACACGCCCCCTCCGGCCACATTCCCTTCACGCCGCGCGCCAAGAAGGTTCTCGAGCTGTCACTGCGCGAGGCGCTGCAGCTTGGCCACAACTACATCGGCACCGAGCACATCCTTCTCGGCCTGATTCGCGAGGGCGAGGGCGTCGCAGCCCAGGTGCTCGGCAAGCTGGGCGCCGACCTCGGTGGCGTGCGCCAGCAGGTCATTCAGTTGCTCTCGGGCTACGAGGGCAAGGACACCCCGAACGTCCAAGGCACCGCTGCGGGCGGACCCCAAGAGGGCGTTCCCGCCGGCTCCACGGTGCTCGACCAGTTCGGCCGTAACTACACGCAGGCCGCACGCGAGGGAAAGCTCGACCCTGTGATCGGCCGCGAGCTCATCATGGAGCGCGTGATGCAGGTGCTGTCGCGACGCACCAAGAACAACCCTGTTCTCATTGGTGAGCCAGGCGTCGGCAAGACCGCTGTGGTCGAGGGCCTCGCCCAGGCCATCGTGCGCGGTGACGTGCCCGAGACGCTCAAGGACAAGCAGCTCTACACGCTCGACCTCGGCTCGCTCGTTGCCGGTTCGCGCTACCGCGGTGACTTCGAGGAGCGCCTCAAGAAGGTACTCAAGGAGATCCGCACACGCGGCGACATCATCCTGTTCATTGACGAAATCCACACCCTCGTGGGTGCTGGTGCCGCCGAGGGCGCGATCGACGCCGCCTCGATCCTCAAGCCCATGCTGGCGCGAGGCGAGCTGCAGACCATCGGCGCCACGACGAACGACGAGTACCGCAAGCACATCGAGAAGGACGCGGCGCTCGAGCGTCGTTTCCAGCCGATCCAGGTGCCGGAGCCCGAACTGGGCCAGACCATCGAGATCCTCAAGGGCCTGCGCGACCGCTACGAGGCGTTCCACCGTGTCACCATCACGGACGGGGCCATCGTCGCCGCCGCACAGATGGCCGACCGCTACATCAGCGACCGGTTCCTGCCCGACAAGGCGATCGACCTGCTCGACGAGGCCGGCGCGCGCCTGCGCATCCGCCGCATGACGAGCCCTCCCGAGTTGCGCGACCTTGACGACAAGATCTCGGTGGTGCGCCGCGACAAGGAATCGGCAATCGACGAGCAGGACTTCGAGAAGGCCGCCTCACTGCGCGACGACGAGCGCAAGCTCACCGAGGAACGCTCCGCCAAGGAGCAGGCCTGGAAGTCAGGCGACCTCGATGTCGCGGCCGTGGTTGACGAGGACCTGATCGCCGAGGTGCTCGCGATGTCGACCGGCGTGCCGGTGGCTCGTGTCAGCTCCGATGAGTCCGCACGACTGCTGTCCATGGAGGGCGAACTGCACAAGCGGATCGTCGGCCAAGAGGCGGCCATCAAGGTGCTGTCGCAGGCCATTCGCCGCACGCGCGCGGGCCTCAAGGACCCCAAGCGTCCGGGTGGTTCGTTCATCTTCGCCGGTCCGACCGGTGTGGGTAAGACCGAGCTCGCCAAGGCTCTCGCCGAGTTCTTGTTCGGTGACGAGGACTCGCTCATCAGCCTCGACATGTCCGAGTACGGCGAGAAGCACACCGTGGCACGACTGTTCGGTGCGCCTCCCGGCTACGTCGGCTTCGAAGAGGGCGGCCAGCTCACCGAGAAGGTGCGCCGCAAGCCGTTCTCCGTGGTGCTGTTCGATGAGGTCGAGAAGGCCCACCCCGACATCTTCAACTCGCTCCTCCAGATCCTGGAAGACGGCAAGTTGACGGACGCTCAGGGCCGCGAGATCAACTTCAAGAACACCGTGATCATCATGACCACCAACCTGGGTGCCGACGCGATCTCCAAGCGCCAGGCCACGGGCTTCTCGGTAGTCACCGAGGGCGGTCAGACGTACGAAGAGATGGTCAAGTTGGTGAACACGAAGCTGAAGGAACACTTCAAGCCCGAGTTCCTCAACCGTGTCGACAACGTCGTGGTGTTCCCGCAGCTCACACAGGACGAGATCATCCAGATCGTCGACCTCATGGTGGCCCGCCTCGACATCCGCATGAAGGACAAGGACATGGGCATCGAGCTCACCGACACAGCCAAGAGGCTGCTGGCGGAGCGCGGCTACGACCCAGTCCTTGGTGCCCGGCCTTTGCGTAGGGCTCTCCAGCGCGAGATCGAGGACCCGTTGTCCGAGAAGATCCTGTTCGGTGAGATCACGTCCGGCCAGATCATCCGCGTGGATGCTCAGGGCGAAGGCGTGCTCGGTGAGTTCACGTTCGAGGGCGTCAACAGGGACGAGACCCTGGGCGAGCCTCTCACCAAGGCCTCCGTGCCGGCAGCGTCCACCGTGACCGACGAAGACGCCTCCTCGAAGAACACCACGCCCGACGATGCGAGCGAGCTGGATTCTTAAGGCTCCCGCAACCTGCTTTGACCAGAAGGCCCCGTCTCCCTCTTGAGGGAGACGGGGCCTTCTGCGTGCGCGACCCGGGAGGAGGTGGACGGCGACCAGCCCCGATGCCCCTGCGGCGGCCCCGGCCCCTGCCCCTGCCCCTGCCCCTGCCCCTGCGCGTCTTGTAGCCTGGGTCTATGTGCACCCTGGGGGCGACTAGCGCCGACGTGAGCCTTGACCGATGACTGACACGACGCCAGGGGCCGTGGCTGTCACCCTGCTGGTGCTGTTCCTCGCATCACTACTTCTCAGCCGGACGCACCTCCTACGCATGATCTTTCGCACCGTGCGCGCGGCTCAACCAGGGCAACGCTGGCGAACGCTGTGGTTCATGCTTCGAGCTATCGCCACGCGCCGCAAGGCGGACCCTGGCCCGCGAACACCCGAGGAACGCGCGTTTTCTGTGCCGGACGACCCCTTACGCACGGTTCCCTACGCCCAATGGCACCGTCTCGACTCGTTGGTGGCGAACGCACGCAAGGTGTCGGCGTTCGAGACGGGAACTTCGGCCTCCTCACTCGATCTCGACGGCAGCGTGGTCCTGGTGCGATCCCGAGACGACGTGACGTTTGACATCGGGGTGCTCGCCCCGGACGGCGAATTCCACACGGTGACGGGGCCGGACGGCGTGAGGTGCGCAACTGCGCCGCGCCCCAGCATCGACCACGGCGCCCTCGCCTGGTGGCAGATCGCGATGGATGGAAAGAGCGCCGTCCTCTGGGCCGCCGCTCAAGGCGGCGAGGCGAGGGTGCTCCACACGGAGTCGCTCCCGACGGGGCAGGCCCGTCCGTGGGAGCCGTACGGCTGGGTGGTCGTGGCCGGCGATTGGGCCGTCTGGACCATCCTGACTCGCGACCTTAAGCAACGAGGCCGCATCGGCGCGACCTCCATGGACGGCCGCACGTACTACCTCGGGGAAACCCAGTTCCCCACGATTCACCGGGATCCCGGAGCCGAGAGGCTCGGCCGGCGCATCGTCGCCGTCAATATCGCCAAAGAAGACTATTCGGGCTTGGGGCAGGTCGCTGAGGTGGACCTCAATGGGCCGACCCCCACCGTCCGCATTCTCCGCACGGGCGCTCACCCAGGCGCCTCGGTCTATGAGGGCACCGTGGTGGGGTACTGGGCCGCGGTCAAGGCACTGCAACTGCCCGGGGGCCTGTGGGTTTCGCTGCCCATGGGCACGTCCGTATCAGACGTCATCAGTGATGGCGAATGGTGCGTAGGCCTCGTGTTCAGCCCACCCGATGCGGTCACAAAGAGCACCTCGGTGAGCGAGCTCTTTCACCTTCCCACTGGTGCGAGGCAGCGACTCACCGAGACCCCATGGGGTGTCGCCGAGATTCGCGGCGACAGGGTGCTGTGGTCGTGGGCCCCACCGCAGCAACACACCTTCGGCGCCCATTCATGGGTGGGTGAACTGCGGGCACCAGGGACGGCCGCGCACACGTAGCCCCAGTCGCGCGAGAAGGCCCCGGCTCCCCTTGAGGAAGCCGGGGCCTTCCCTTTGCGCGCGGCGAATAGTGAGAAGGGTGCGACCCAGATACGGCCCACAGCGACGAACAGTGCCAGCGCGCCGAGCACGATTGCGGGCATCGTGCCCCCTACGCCATCACCAACACCCGCTCACCCGCACCACGGCAAAGGCCCCGCCCCCGAGTAACCGGGGGTGGGGCCTGAGACCGTCTTATGTGACTGTTATCTCGCTAGCGCGAGCGGCGCGTGGTCCAGCGTCGGGCGCCAAGGAGGCCGAAGCCCAGGAGGGATAGCGCCAGCGCGCCGCCCATCCTGAGTCCAGTGTTCTCGGCTCCGGTGCTGGCCAAGCCGCCACTTCCGTCATCGGGACCAGAGAACGCATCGGGGAAGGTGTACGTGTTCACCACGCTCACCTCGGTGTCCGCGCCACCCACCACCGTCACCGGGTTGGACGAGTAGGTCACGTCGGTGACGTTATAGCCATCGATGTACGGGGCCTTGCCCTCGACGAACGTCACCACGGTGCCCTCGGGGAACGTGACCCCGAGCGGCACGGCCACGCCGTCGCCCTTGACCGCCACAGAACCAGCGGACTGGGCGACCGAAAGCTGTTCGCCCTCAGGAGCCACAGCGGTCCACGTGAACGTGAAGTCCGCGTCGCTGCCGTCGGGACCACCGACGACGGTCTTGGAAAGCGAGACCGTGCCAGTCTCGTCGGCCCCAAGGCGGGTGTTGTAGTACGCCACCGTCGGCGAGGAGCCGTCGTCACCCACGGTCACCTTGATCGGGGCGCTCGCAAGCTTGTACCCGAGCGGAGCGACGGTCTCGGTCACCGTATAGGTGCCCTTGTCAGCCACGACAATGCTCTTGTCGCCGCCCTTGCCGTTGCTCACCTTGAGGAGTCCGTCAACCACGTAGGCCGAGTCCGTCACGAGACCCGCGGGGCCGGTCACGGTGAACCTTGCCGCACGGTCGTTGATCAGCAGTGACGCGCTGTCGGCGTCCAGCTTCTGAATCGTGAGCGGGTAGCCGTTCGAGGGGGTGAACGTCGCCGACGCCCCGTCGATCGCGTTCGTGATGCTGACGTCCTCGGTGTAGTCCAACGCCTTCACCTTGAAGTTGACGTAGATCGGCTCTTCGGAGTTGAGCCTGGTACCCGTGGGGTTGTACATGTTCAGGGTCCGAGTGGAATCGATCCACTCGGCCCGAATGTTTCCGCCCATGTCGATCGTGTCACCGGACTCAACGGTGCCAGCAGGGAGGTTGGCGTCCGTCACGAAGCCCAGGAACTGGAGCCCCGAGGGGAGCGCGTCCTCCACCGGAATGATGGTCACGTTGTTGAAGCTGCCGTGAGGGAGCAACTCAATGCGGTAGATGAATTCGTCGTTGATCAAGGTGCCCGCCGAGTCGACATCGGCCCGGAAGTTCCGCGTCCACACGCCTTCGTCGTACAGCGCCTTGAAGACTTCCATCTCGTCGCCGTACGTGGTCCCCTTCGACTCCGCGGTCGAGGTGTAGGTCCATGTGTCGGTCGAGCTGCCAACGAGAAGCGCCGAGTTCGTAATCGTGATCGTCTGCGAGCCTTCGAGAACCTTGGTGGGGATAGACACCGTCAAGGTCATCGACTGCCTAAAGGGTGCCCTCAGGCGAGAGTCCCAGCCATCGCCGAAGGTCGACGAGGGCGTGATGACGAGGTATCCGTCGGCGTCAATCGCAAGATCGAACGAGTCTCCGGTCATGGCCTGACTACCGTCGTACGTTCCCGTAATCCCGGCCTTGATCGCGTCGAGGTCGCTCAGGTCGAAGACGTCGGGATCGGCCATGTCGATGATGCGCGACTTGGCAAAGTCATAACCCGCGCTGACCTTAAACGTGAACGGAACGAGGATCGGCTCTCCCGAGACTCCCTGCACTGTCGCGGGCGAGGTCTTGGTGAACTTGCTCGTGTCCGTGATCGGAACTGACGGATCACGCAGGACCCAGAGGGTCCTTGACACGGACCTCTTCTGCGAAGCGATCGTGTCACTGAAGGTGAACTCGCCCGTGTTGCTGGGACCGTTGTATTGCGTCTGAACCGTCGAAAGGTTGGTAGGAGTCTCCGTAGTGCCGATGCCCGCCAGCGAGACGATCTGACCCTTCACCTTGATCGTGTACCTCTGCGTGCTGTTCTGGCCAAGGTTGATCCACAGGTTTTTGCCATCCACCTGATAGGTACCGATGTAGGAGTCGCCCTTGAAGTCGGCGGCCGCGATGCCGGTGACCTTGGTGAACGCGACGGGAACGTTGGCCGAGTCAGTTACCGTGAGAAACGAGGAGTCTCCGGCAAGCCAGTCCACCTGCGCGGGGAGCACGTCGGTCACCACCACATTGCGGGTCAGTGCCGGAACGGTTCCCGTGAAGAATGCCAGGTTGGCGACCAGCGTGTACGTCACGGCGAGCGGCGCGGTAATCTCTCCGGCAGCGTCGCGCGTGATCACGGTGCCGTTGGCAAGGCTGCTGCTCTTGGAGAAGGCCGAGCTGTAATTAGGGCCGGCGGGGGCAGAAATGGTGCGGCTCACCGTAAACGAGGTCTTCTTCGTGCCTGTCACACCGCTCACCGACATGGTGTTGGTGAAGGGACCGACGCTGTACGTGCCGTATCCGGTGGACTTCACATTCGCGTCATAACTCGTCTGGAGGGCTGCCTGGAGCTGAGCGACTTCGGAGGCCTTCAGCGTCGCGTAGTACGTAATGACGAGCTTGGAGTCCTTGGGGAGGCTGACATCGCTATACGCAAAGGTGGCTGCGCCGAAGGTGGGTGTCCAGGTGGAGAGCAGCGTGGTGGTCTTGTTCAGGCCGTTCGCGTCCCAGGTGGTCAGGTTCGCGGCGAACGACGACGCGGCATATTCCATACGGGAATCGATGACGTCCGAGATGTCGATGCCCGTGCGTGCCACGTTGGAGTTGACGGACAAGGTGTAGCCGACCTTGACGTTCGTGATGGCCGGGTCCACGGTGACGACCCCGCCGGTCACGGAGACGTAGGAGTTGAGGCTTGAGGCGTTCGAAGAAGACTTCGCGGTTGACGCGGAAAAGGGCACCAGGATCTCGTCGCCTGGCTTCTTCACAATCAGCGTGACGGACTGGGTTTCGCCCCCGAGGCTCCACTCAAGCGTGCGCACCTCGGACGTGGGCGCGTTGTTATCCATCGTGAAGGACATCTCAAAGACGCCCTGGTTGACGGATGACCCGCTGAGATCGTCGACCACCTTGATGGCGATCGAGCCATCGGACTGCCTCGTCAGCGACTCGAACACTGTGTTGCCCAACGGAACCACGAGCGCCGAGTCGGGGATCGTGACGCCGCTGGGAGCGGTGAGCACGATCGTCGAACCCGCGACCAGTGCGCTGCGCTGGTACTGAATCGTCGCGACGTACTGCGTGCCAGGCGTGACCACGGTGGTGCCGTCGGGCGCCGTCGTCGTGCCATACGACACATTGAGCGTGAGCCCCGTCGAGGGAGTCGCCGATGCGGGGAGCGTGAACGTTCCCACACTCAAGAGAGCTGCCAGAACGACAACAAGCAGGCGGCGAACGTGAACAAGGGGCGGCGCCGCAGAGGCGCGCACAGATGAACTCACAGAAGATTCCTCAGCAATTAGGGGGGACCGTCCAACCCTCCGGGCCCGGTACTGGGCCCGCGACGCTCTTCGCAGTCAGAGTGATGAACGCCTCGTTGTGACGTATATCACTCCAAGGTATCACGAGAGATCAAAACTGAGAAGGGCCTGGTGTAAGGCCGTTTTGTCCGTTTTGTGCACGTTCTCACTAGCGTCGCGCTAGGCGAGCGTGAAGAGCCCTCGGTCCGGATCGACCTCGGCTACCAACCCGTCGGCGACGAGCGATGCGACGCACCGGTCCATCTGCCCTGGCTCGACGTCGGCAAGGGAGGCCCTGCCCTCGATCAGGAGCGGGGCTTCGGCCTCTCGGAGAGCGGCGAGAATCCGTCCCCTTACTTGACGATCCGTTCCGTGCCAGGCCTGGGTCCGACGCGGCGCCTGATCGAGCCCCTGGCGGCCTCCCGCCACCCACGCGCACTCCGACGCGAGGGGACACTCATCGCACCGAGGCGCCCGCGCGGTACACACCAGCGCACCCAATTCCATCGAGGCGGCCGCCCACACGGCAGCGCCCTTCGCATCCGCCGGCGCGACCCGCCCGGCAAGGTCCCTCTCTGCCCGATTCAACGAGACGGGAGGCAGCGGCTCGCCCTGCCACGCTCGCGCGAGCACGCGCCGAACGTTCGTGTCGAGCACCACCGCGCGGTGGCCGAACGCGAATGCGAGTACGGCGGACGCCGTGTAATCGCCGACTCCTGGCAGAGCAAGCAACGCCCCCGCATCGGCAGGGACCACACCGCGATGCCGTTCTACCAGTGCCTGCGCGCATTCCCACAGGCGCTTGGCCCGACGCGGATAACCCAGACGCTCCCATGCACGCACGGCATCTGCCTGGGTGGCGGCGGCGAGATCGGCGGGCTGCGGCCAGCGCTCCATCCATCTCTCCCAAGCGGGAAGCACCCGCGCGACGGGAGTCTGCTGGAGCATGACCTCGCTCACCAACACTCCCCATGGCGTGCACGCGGGCCGTCGCCATGGAAGATCTCGTGCCGATGCCCCGAACCAGTCGCGCACCAGGCCCACCCGGCGCGCGTCCAGGGCGGACACTGGTTCACGAGACGTCGGCATGGCATTCATTGTTCCAGTGCAATCCATGACTACGGTGAGGGTGACCGAAGGAGGCGTGGCATGGACGGTCTTCGTGATCCCGTGGGTGGACGACCCACGGAGGTGTACTGGCGTCGACGCATCGTCGCGGCGACTGGAGTGGCACTGCTCCTTGTGGTGATCTTCTTTCTCGCCACCTCGCCGGGCGGAAGCGGCGACGGCTCGAGCACCTCGACCAGCGATTCGCCCGCGCCAACGGTGAGCGCCGATGCGGCCGCTGAGACCGTGACCGGCGCCGCCTGCGCCGCGGCCGATGTTCAACTCACGCTCACGCCGAACCCCCTCAACTTCGCGGCCGGTGCTCTTCCCACCTTCGATGTCGCCATCAAAAACTCCGGTGCGACTGCATGCACCCTCGACACCACGGCGGACGGAACTGAGTTCGCCATCTGGTCGGGCGGCGAAAGCAACAAGGACGTGTACTTCTCGACCGCATACTGCGCCGACGATGCCACAGTCTCTGATCTCCAGTGGCTCCTCGACACCGGAGCCCAGGAGTCGATGAAACTGACCTGGTCTCGGCAACGCACGGGTGAAGGTTGCACCATCGGCGATGCCCCGGCGGACGGCTTCTATTGGGCTCAAGTGACTATTCAGGGGATCTCTTCGGATCCGGCTCAGTTCCAACTGAGCTCTTAGCCTCACTCAGGCTGAATTCCCGCACGCACGGCGTCGGCGAGGGTCTCCACGCCCAGCACCGTGACCCTTCCGCCCGCAGCCTCGCGCGCGGCGTCGGCCACGCCTGCGGGCACGATCGCATGAGTGAAGCCGAGTCGGGCCGCCTCACTGAGACGGGTCCCGATCGCGCTAATGGGCCGCACTGCGCCCGACAGCGCGACCTCGCCAATCGCCACCAGGTTCTTGCGCACGGGGCGGTCGACCCGCGCCGACGCGAGGGCCAGGGCGAGCGCAAGGTCGGCCGCAGGCTCGGATACGCGGGCGCCTCCCACCGTGGCGACGTAGACGTCGTCCGCCGCGAGCGCCACGCCCACTCGACGGTGCAATACGGCGAGGATCATCGCCACGCGCTGGGAGTCCATACCCGACGTGGCCCTACGCGGATTCGCGAGAGCCGAGGGCGCGACGAGCGCCTGAATTTCCGCGGGGAGCGCGCGGCGACCGTCGAGCGTGATGGTGGGACACGTGCCAGCGATGGCTTCATCAGTGCGAGTAAGGAAGAGGCCCGACGGATCGGGCACCTCCTCGATGCCCGCGTCGACCAGTTGGAAGCACCCCACCTCGTCCACCGAGCCGAAGCGGTTCTTGTGGGCCCGCAGTAGCCGCAGCGGTGAGTGAGGGTCGCCCTCAAACTGGCAGACGACGTCGACCAGGTGCTCCACGATGCGTGGCCCCGCGACCGAGCCGTCCTTGGTGACGTGGCCCACGAGCACCATGGGCGCACCCGTCGCCTTGGCCGCCTGAATGAGCGCGCCCGCCACCTCGCGCACCTGCGACACACCCCCGGGGGAGCCGTCGATCGCGGCCGAGGCGATGGTCTGGATCGAGTCCACGACCACCAGGTCGGGGCGTTCGGCCGCGAGATGCGCCAGCACTACACCGAGGTCCGTCTCGGCGGCAAGTTTGAGGCGCGGCTCGAGAGCGCCCATGCGTTCGGCGCGCAGGCGCACCTGTCCGGCGGATTCCTCACCGCTGACGTAGAGCACGTTGCGTCCCTCGCGCGCCGCTCGCGCAGCCACCTCGAGCAAGAGCGTCGACTTGCCGACTCCAGGCTCGCCCGCGAGAAGTACCGCGGCGCCCGCGACAAGGCCCCCACCCAACACCCGATCGAACTCCGCGACGTGTGTGGGGTGCCGCGCCGACTCGGATACGGGGATATCTCCGATAGGGCGCGCGGGAGTCATCACCGCGGTCGCCTTGGTGCTGGGCCCCGATGCGGCCCCCACCTCGATCACGGTGCCCCATGCCTGGCACTCCCCGCAACGGCCCACCCATTTGACAGCCGTCCACCCACATTCGGTGCACCGATAGCTGGTCGAGACCTTCTTAGTAACTGCCATGGCGCCACGCTACCGCCGCGATCTGACACGCGCGGCGCGCAGGCCCGCGCCGAGAACGGCACCAATGACTACGCTTGGTCCATGGCCAGCGACGAACAGCGATCACCATGGTTTGCAGTCCAGCCGGAGGGGCAGTCTTCCCAGGACACAGCCACTCCCGCAGACGCGACTGAACGGGCACTTCCCGACCCCACGCCACCGCGTGCCGTGACGGGCCCAATTCCCACATTCGATGACCTGATCGCGCCCCCGCCTGCCGCGTCACCTGCGGTAACACCCGCCGAGACGGCCGCCGAAGCACCCGCGCCGCCGCGCGAGATGTCGCCTTATGAGCCCACACCCACGCGCCCCACTTTTTCGCGCGCCGTGGCCGCACACGAGGCGCCGTCGGCACCCGTTTCCGAGCCTGTTTCCGCGCCTGTTCCGGCGTTTGCGTCAGAGTCCGTTCCGGACGCTACGTTCGCTCCGCCAGCAGACGTCCCGATGCCGGAATCAGCGGCAGTCGAATCAGCACTGTCCAGATTCCTCAACTCCGGATCCGCGCCGGCCGACGAAGACACCTCATTCGCCGCCCCAGCCCCCGCTCCGGCCCCCATCCCGGTCGTAGCGCCAGACGAACCAATCGCCCAGGCACCCCCACGCAGCCCCTACCTCAGCGCCGAACGACCGCGCCCGCTGCATGCGCCGTACGAGGCCCCTGTCGTGGCGACCAGCGCCCAGGAATCGTGGGGACCCGACCGCAGGGCGACTCCACCCGCCACGGATGCCATCCCCCAGGTAGTCCCCGCCCAGGCGCCCGAGGAAATCGCGCCACCGGCGCCTCCCGTGACGTATGCACCGTGGACGGGCGCGATCCCACGCGTCGAACTCCCTGCCGCCACGGCAGCGCCCGAGCCGGCACCGGCCACCACTGAGATTCCCGCTCCCGAAGCAAGGCAGGAACCGACCCCAGAACCCGAAATCGAGCGCGCGAGCATTGCCGAAACGGTTGTCGAGCCCGACTTCGCGCCCAAGACCACGCCCGAGTTCGCTGCTGAACCCGACTTCGCGCCAGTCGCCGAGCCAGTCGCCGACTATGCACCAGTCGCCCAGCCGTCCTCCTTCTCGCCCACGCTCGTGAATGGGTTGGTGCCGATGCCCATCGAGGCAGAAGAGGCCGAGATCATCGCACCCGTGCAGCCACCGGCCGCCACGGAGATTCAGCCACAGGCCTCCGACGAATCCGCTGCCTACGCGCCGTCATGGGAAAGAGAGCCCGAAGCGCAGTCCGAGGAGACTTCGGCCTCTCAGGAGTACGCCCCCGAGGCTTCAGATCCCGTCAAGCAACTCGGCGCCTCCGCGCTGTCGACGGCGAGCCTTGAGGCCGCGGGAGCCCCGACCCCACGTGCCGGCATCCCTGTCGTGGGCGGCGAAGACCGTCAGATGCCGTCGTTTGGCGAGGAGGAGCCCTTCGTTCCGCGCTTCGAGCCCCTCGGCGGCGTGGTGCCAGCACCTGTTCCTACCGTGAGCTTCACGACGCCCCATGCCGCGCCGCGCCCGTTCTCACCGTTGGACGACCTTGCCATTCCCGAGTCCGACGAGCCCGCATACGTCCCCAAGGTGGAACTGGACGACACGAGCCTGAGTTTCATGGACGGCGAGCATGTGCCCGCCGCCGCTCCTGCCCCTGACTCCTTCACGCAGCCCGCACGCCCTTGGGCGACAGTCGATCCGAGCGACGTTGAGTTCGCCACGGGTGAGCCGCTCGGCCCCGAAACCGGCACCTTTGAGGCAGAGTCCGCTCCCGCCGTTCCACAGCGCGTGGACGAGCCCGCGGCCGAAGCTCACAGCCCGTGGCTGCCGATCGAGGGTCCGGGCCCGTCGGAGCTCACCCAGGCGGAGCTCACCCAGGCGGAGCCCGCCAACTCAGAAGCCGGCGCGCCGGAGCCCACCCGGGTGTCCTCGCTCTTTTCTGAATTCGCGGAACCGTTTAATCAAGACGCCCCGGTCGCGGAAGAGTCCCATCCCGTGGGAGACCCCAGTCTCGCCGCACCTGCGACCGCGTCGACGGCAGCGGCCTTCTTTGCGGCCACCTCGGCGCGAGACGCTCGCGCATCGGACGAAGCCCCCGGAACCGGAGCTTTTGAGACGCCTCTGTCAGGGGCGATTCCCGTTCTGGAGCGTGACATCGAGCCTCAAGGTGCAGAACCGATGACGGATCCGGCTACCGAGCCCCTCGCCGCAACCGAGACCGAGACCGAGACCGAGACCGAGACCGCAGCCCAGCCTATTCACCGCGACTCGAAGCGCACTGAGCCCTTGCACACCACGGCGACGGCCTACACGCCGTCGCAGGGAGACTGGGGTCCGTCCACGGTCTCCACAAGCGAAGCCGCAGCCCTCGCTGATCATGACGCCGACCTGAGCGACCTCACCGACCTCACCGAGGACGCGGCACTCCCGGGCACCACGGAAGGAGAGGCTCCCATCGAACCCCCATCCAAGGCTCCCCACGGGCGTCGTCGCTTGGTCCTGTGGATCGTGATTGCCGCCCTGGCTGCAGCCGCGATTGGAGCGATTGCGTTTGTGGTGTTCCAGCCCGAGCCCGCCACGCTCCCCACCCCCACCGAGACGGCGTCTGCACCCGCTCCCACTGCGGAGCCCGTGAGCATCACGGACCCGACCGATTTTGTGGCGGCGATGCCCTCCACCGTCGGCACCAACGTCTTAGTCGCCTACGAGGTCACTAACCCGGCGGGCGACGCCGCGCTGCCAGCACGGGCGGCGGAGCACGTGACCCTCACCTACGGTCCCGGATCGACGTCCACGATGTTCACCATCGAGGCGTACCAGCACTACTCAGTTGAGGATGCGCAGACCGCGTACGACTCCTACGCTGACGGGGCCACGGATGTCGAGGATGTGACGGTCGATGGCACGACGGTCGGCGAGCGCGCGTACTCGACTACGGGCGCAACGGGAACGGTCGTCTGGCGCAACGAGACCGCAGTGTTGGTACTCACCGGCCCCTCGGCCGAGTTGCTCGACTTCTTCGCACACTTCGGCGTCTAGACCGTGGCCACCGGCGGGGCTCGCCGTGGGCCACGACCAGGAGATACGGACACGAAGGCCGATATCCTCACCGCCGCCGCGGCCATCTTTTCGCGCGACGGCTACCAGCGCGGCTCGGTACGAGGCATCGCACGCGAGGCCGGAGTCGACCCCGCGCTAGTGCGGCACTACTTTGCGTCAAAGAGCGAACTCTTCGTCGAGTCCCTCAGACCTCCGTTCGGCGTATCGGAGCAGGTCACTCGCATGACGGAGGGCGACTCTCAGCTCGTCGGGCACCGCGTCATCACCTTCTTTGTCGAGGTGTGGGAGGACCCGATACGCGGCCCAAGGCTCATCCAGCTCATGCGCGCCGCCCTCGACCACCCCGATGTCGCCGACTTCTTGCGCACCTTCATCATCGAGGGCGTCATCGAACGCGTCGCGGCGGGCGTGGGCGCGCGCAACCCGGCGCAGGCCGCCGCCACGGCGGCGAGCCAGGTCATCGGGCTCGCCCTGATGCGACACGCGGCACGCATCGAGCCACTGGCTTCCGAGCCTGCCGCAGAGCTCATCGCGCGATTTGGGCCGATTCTTACGCGGCTCCTGACGGACAGCGACGCCCCTTAGCCTTCCGGGCTTGGACCCGATATGCGGTTTCCGGTTGACAGGACCCATCGGCGAGGACCACAATTCCTCACATGAGGAATAATATCGAGCCCGAGGCCGCGGTCTCCATTCGCGGGCTGCACGTCATCCGCGGGGGGAACCTGGTTCTTCCGCACATCGACCTCGATGTCCCGCGCGGCCAGATCGTCGGACTGCTCGGCCCCTCGGGCGGAGGCAAGACGACGCTCATGCGCGCCATCGTGGGCGCACAGATCATCGCGGGAGGCTCGGTCGAGGTGTTCGGCATCGAGGCGGGCTCCCCCGCGCTTCGCCGCCGCATCGGCTACGTCACCCAGGCCCCGGCGATCTACCCCGACCTCACCGCTCGCGAAAATCTCTCGTACTTCGCCAGGACGATGGACGTGGGGTCCGACGGCGTCGCGACCACGTTGAAGCACATCGGACTATTCGACGTCGCGGATCGCCCCGTCTCGACCCTCTCGGGCGGCCAAGAGTCACGCGTGTCGCTCGGCGCTGCCCTCGTGGGCGACCCGGAACTGCTCGTCCTCGATGAGCCCACCGTCGGCCTTGACCCCGCGCTGCGACGCGACCTGTGGCACCTCTTCCGCGAGCTGCGCGACGCGGGCAAGACCCTGATCGTGAGCTCGCACGTCATGGACGAGGCGAACCGCTGCGATCGGCTCGTGTTCGTGCGCGACGGCGCGATCCTCGCCGACGACACGTTCGAAGATATCCTCGCCGATACCGGCACCGACAACGCCGATGCTGCCTTCCTGGCGCTCGCCGAAAGGAACGTGGCATGAACCTCGCGCTCACCTGGAATACCGCGAAGCGCGTTCTGACTCAGTTGCGCCGTGACCCGCGCACGCTTGCGATGCTCATCATCCTGCCCGCCGGCCTCACGTGGCTGTTGCAGTACATGTTTTCCGAGGCGACGGTGCCGCCCACGGGACCCATCTTCAACACGATCGGCCCGCGCATCATGGGCCTGTTCCCCATCATCCTGATGTTCCTGATCACGTCCATCACCATGCTGCGCGAACGCCAGTCGGGAACGCTCGAGCGGCTCATGGTGGGCCCCACCGGCAAGGCCGATGTGATCCTGGGTTACGCGCTCGCTTTTGGGCTGGTCGCCAGCATCCAGGCCATCGTGATGACGGCATGGTCGGTGTGGCCGCTGGGGCTCGACATCCCCACGGGCCTGTGGCGGCTGGGGCTCGTCATGGTGCTGGACGCGCTGGTGGGCACGGCCATGGGCCTGCTTGCCTCCGCCGTCGCGCGCACCGAGTTCCAGGCCGTCCAGATGATGCCCATGGTGATCATCCCGCAGCTGCTTCTGGCGGGCCTGTTCGTCGACCGCAGCGCGATGCCGACCGTGCTCACGTACGTCTCGGACGTGCTGCCCGTCAGCTACTCGATCGATGCCGTCAACAGCATCCTCGCCGGCGACAGCAACGCGATCTGGGCGCCCGTGGCCGTCCTGGTGGCGTTCATCGCCGGCTCGCTCGTGCTGGGCGCCATGACGCTGAGGCGCCGCACGGACTAGGCGCCGCCTGCGCTCACCCACTCGACGCGCTCACCCACTCGACGCGCTCGCACACTCGTCCTGTGGGCACGTCAGGTACCCGTCCGACCGCATTCGCCCCTCCTGTGGGCACGTCACGTACCGAGCGGTCAGGTACCAAACGGCTGACCCGGCTAGCCTGGGACCATGACAGAAGCGACAGTGCCCACCACACCCACCACTTCTATCGCGGTTCTTGGCGGCGGCGTCATGGGCGGCGCAATCGCCGCGGGCGCGATCGCCTCAGGCTGGCAGGCCTCCCAAGTGACCGTGGCCGACAAGAACGCCGAGGCCCTCGCCGTCCTGGCATCGGCGCATGGTCTCGCCACTACTCAGGACCTGGGTCAGGCCGCGGCAGGTGCGGACATCATCGTCTTTGCGGTCAAGCCCCAGGACGCGGCCACCGCGCTCGACGCCTTCGCGGCGTCGGTTCGCCCAGGCACGCTCCTGCTGACGGTCGCGGCCGGCCTCCCCGCGTCGTACTACGAGGCGCGCCTGCCCGCGGGCACTCCCGTGATCCGCGCGATGCCCAACACGCCCGCGCTCATCGGCAAGGGAGCCACCGCGATCGCCGCGGGCACCCACGCGACACCCGAACACATGGCCCTCGCCAAGGCCGTGCTCGCGGCCACGGGACTCGTAGTCGAGGTCGACGAGGAGCAGATTGTCGCGGTGGGCACCCTGTCGGGTTCCGGCCCCGCGTACTTTTACGCCTTCGTCGAAGCCATGATCGAGGCCGGAATCATGCAGGGGCTCGACCGCGAGCTCGCGACCGACCTTGCGATCCAGACCTTCGTCGGCGCCGCCGCACTTCTGGACTCATCCGACGTGGGGCCCGGCGAACTCCGCGCCCGCGTGAGCTCAAAGGGCGGCACCACGCTCGCCGCACTCGGCGCGATGTCCGATGCCGGCCTGCAGACCGTCGTCGCGGTGGGCCTCCAGGCCGCCGAGCGGCGCACGCGCGAACTGGCTGTCGAGCTCGCGGGCTAAGGCCGCTGCTCCTCACCCTCTCCCTCGGCCGGTCGATAGGTCACTTGCCGCCTGCCCCCAGTCACGTGGCACTAGTCTGGTGAGCGCTCTCTCGCTGCGGCATCGGCCCGGCATCGGGGCCCAAGTTCGCACCACCCGCACGGAGGATCCCATGCAGTACGGCCACTTTGACGACGCAGCTCGCGAATACGTCATCACCCGCCCTGACACCCCGCGCTCGTGGTCCAACTACCTGGGCTCGCGCCTGTATGGCGGCATCATCACCCAGGGCGCAGGCGGCTATTCGTTCTACAAGTCGGGCGGCACCGGCCGCGTGACGCGCTTCCGCTTCAACGGCGTACCGCAGGACGAGCCAGGTCGCTTCCTCTACCTGCGCGACGATGCGGACGGCGACTTCTGGTCGGCGTCGTGGCAGCCTGTGGGCAAGACCTTGCGCGGTGTTAATGGGTACGGCGACGTCGAGGCCGACGCCGACGCGACGCTTGACGCGAAGGGCAACCCCACCCAGGCGGCGTCCGTGCGCCACGGACTCGGCTACTCGATCTTCGACTCCGAATACCGCGGCATCCACTCGGAGGCCACGTTCTTTATCCCCCAGGGCCAGGCGTTCGAATACTGGTCCGTCAAGGTCACCAACACGACCTCCGCGCCGCGCACCGTCTCGCTGTTCTCGTATGCCGAGCTGTCCAACGAGTGGAACTACCGCCAGGACCTCGAGAACCTGCAGTACTCGCAGTACGTGGTCGTGTGCCGCATGCAGGACGGCATGATCCACCGCCTCAACTCGACGCGCGACAAGACGTCCGAGCTGTGGTTTGGCATGGCGGGCGCCGATGTTGCCGGCTTTGACACCGACCGCGACGCGTTCTTGGGCGCGTACCGGACGCAGTCCGCACCGGTCGCGGTGGAGCGCGGATACTGCTCCGGCAGCGAGGCGACGGGCGACAACGCGTGCTCGTCGATCCAGGCGCGCCTTGAGTTGGCGCCCGGCGAGACCCGTCAGGTGATCTACATGATGGGCGTCGGCGCCCCCGATGCCGAGTGGAAGGACGCGGATGGCGTCGCGCTTCCCAAGGGGCGCGACATCATGGCGACGTTCGGCACCCCCGAGGCGGTCGACCGCGAGCTGGCCGCAATCCGTGAGGAGTGGCGCGAGTTCCTGGCGCCGCTGCAGGTGGCCACGCCCGACGAGCAGATGAACTCGATGATCAACGTGTGGCACGCGTACCAGACGCACATGACGTTCAACTGGTCGCGCGGCGTCAGCCTGATCGAGGCCGGTGACCGCGACGGGCTTGGCTACCGCGACACCGTCCAGGACATGCTTGCTGTGATCCACGCGATCCCCGAGGCCGTGCGCGAGCGCCTCGACATGATCCTCACGGGGCAGACGGAGGAGGGCGGCGCGATGCCGCTCGTGAAGCCGCTCACCCACAACCCGGGCCACGAGGCCACGCCGACGCTCGAGCAGTACCGCTCGGACGATCCGCTGTGGCTGCCCATCACGGTGTCCAACTTTGTGTACGAGACGGGCGACGTGAGCTACCTGGACCAGGTGCTGCCGTACGCCGACCACGGCGAGGCGACCGTCTTTGAGCACCTCAAGCAGGCGATTCAGTTCTCGCTGAACCACCTGGGCAACAACGGCCTGGTGCAGGGCCTGCAGGCGGACTGGAACGACTGCATCCAGTTTGGCACCACGGGTGAATCGATGTTCTCGACGTTCCTCATGGCCAACGGCGTGCGCGTGATCGCTGAGCTCGCCGACCAGACCGGACGCCACGACGACGCGGCGTGGGCTCGCGGCGTACTGGCCGACCTCGAGGTCGTCCTCGAGAACTCGTGGGACGGCGGCTGGTACATCCGCGGCATCTCATCGACGGGCGCCAAGCTGGGTTCCGACGCGCTGGACGAGGGCAAAATCTACCTCGAGCCCAACGTGTGGGCCGCCATCTCGCAGACCGTGCCGGAGGCGCGCGCGATCGGCGCGATGGACTCCGTCCACGAACGACTGTCGACCGAGCA